>PPYE01342833.1_pt1 | contig 218020 bp, 222 predicted proteins | sample 1559881 | NCBI WGS metagenome assembly PPYE01 (sample SAMN08240022, study PRJNA423297) | Human gut metagenome, whole genome shotgun sequencing project.
GCCCGGGAGGATAGGAAGCTGCTGATAAAGGGAAAGGACTTGCAGAGATGTGAGTCCTTTTTGCATGCATAAATTTGAAAGGGAGTAGGATAAAGGTGTCCGGAAGAATCCGTGAGAGATGTCATCCGAGTCATAGATTCTTCACTCCGTGTCATATTTCCGCTTCCCGTCTTTCCCACAAAGCATTCTTGTCTCCATTCAGAATGACCGTGGCATGGAAGTCATCATAATGAGGGGGGACGTTAATCGTCATCCTGAACGAATGTGAAGGATCTATACCCGTGGAGGGAGAAGCGGTAAGGTGTCATCAGGGTAATATTCTTCACTCCGTGCCACTGTTCCGTTTCCTGTTTTTCTCACAAAGAATTCTTACTTCCCTGCAGAATGACAGGAGTCAGGAAGGGCTGCCGGCTTCTGGTGTCCGGTATTAAAGCATGGGGCGATGCAGGAAACGGTACGGAAGGACGGTGCGAATGTCTTCTTTTTGTCAACTGATTTTTTTCTGTATTTCCTGTATACTAAGGGCAGGGCAGTATTATTTTTATGAACTTGAATTTTTGTCATTGCGGAAAGGAGAGGGAAATGAAAAAGCTGGTTTCGGTTTGCGTGTTTCTTTTGGCTCTCATGACAGGTGCTTTTGCCATGGCGCAGGAACCTGTTTATGGCGTCCTGTTCATCCCGAAGAAAGATTATACCCTTGAAAAGGGAAAGTTTAGGGCAACTGTACCTCAGGTGCAGGCAGTCAGTTTTATAGACGGGCGGACGCCGGTGAACGAGTGCAGCGGGGCGGCGAAGGCGGTCAATAAACAGCTTCGCGCTTATGTGGATAAAGCGTATCAAGACTATCAGAAAGAGGGAGAGCCGGGCACATGGGTCTATCCGATGATTATGAAAAACGGGGATAATATTTATTCTCTTGTCATGGTCAAGCAGATTCTTCACGGCCAGTTGGATGTATATATGGACGAAGCGTTTACCTTTTTGCAGAATACGGGGAAGCGGGTATCATGGAAGGATCTTGTCCGCAAGGAGGATGAACGTTTCATGACCGTGGAAAGTCTGGAAAAGAATATCCGGGCGGGAATGTTCTTTTACAAGGATGGGGTATGGATCTCGGAGAGGCCTGACGGCTGCATTCCGGACGGATATCGTCCAGCAGAAATGCCCGGCCCTTACCGCTTCTATGTGGATGAGTCCAACCTTATTATATTTATGCTTCCCTGCGGGGAGAGCGGAGCTTCGGGGAAACGTTGTTTCGAATTAAATTCAGGAGCGGCTACGAAGTATTCGAGAGCGGTAGGATAAAGTAAGATACGAAGAAAGCGGGGAATTACAGGTCGTTTATGCCGCCTGGCGGAGGGCGGTGGAATGGAGGATATTATGAAAAAGAAGATGGCTGCGTTTTTGGCAGTGTCCATGCTGCTTTGCGGACAGGCGCTGGCTGCCGATTTTTCCAATCTGGTTATTATCCACACCAATGATACCCACGGTTTTGACCGGCGGGCGGAAGGAATCAACGGTATGGCCACCGTGTCCGCCCTGCGCAAGCATTACCTGTCACAGGGAAAGGATGTGCTTCTTGTAGATGCCGGCGATGCCATACAGGACAATAATCTTGTAAATTTCAGCAAGGGGAAGTCGGCAATCGCTTTCATGAATGCCGCTGGTTATGATGCTATGGCATTGGGCAACCATGAATTTGATTACGGGCAGGAGGTTCTGGCAGAGCGTGTCCGGGAAGCGAAGTTTCCCATGCTTTCCGCCAATGTCATTGTAGAAGCGACGGGAAGTCCGCTTACCCGGGATTCTGTCATATACAAAAAAGGGGATGTGAAGATCGGAATCATCGGTCTCACTACGCCGGAAACCGTGGTGACGACCAATCCGAAAAATGTATATGGGTTGAAATTTCTGGACGATAAGGCGACGATTGCCGTTACACAGAATCTGGTGAAGAAATTAAAAGAAGAGGATAAATGCGATCTCATCGTGGCAGTTGGACATCTGGGCAGTGAAGATGCCAATAGGGGGCACCGTTCTGATGATATTCTCATGAATGTAAACGGTATTGATATTTTTATCGACGGACATGACCATACGGCAAAAAATAAATATATCAATGGGGCGCTGCTTGCGGAGACAGGACACTATACGAAAAATATCGGTGTCATCACCCGCAAGGATAATAAATGGACGGAGAATTTCTGCAAGTATGGCGATTTTAATGAAGAAGATCCTGTCGTCAAAGAACTGGTAGATAAGACGCAGCGGGAAGTGGATGACGCGATGGCGTTGAAGCTGGGGGAAACACCGTTGCTTTTGAATGGCAGCCGCGATCCCGGCGTGCGTACGGATGAAACGAACCTGGGAGACTTCGTGGCGGATGCGTACCTTTGGCAGGCACAGCAGGCAATGGCAGCTTCAGGCGTCAGCGTGGACGGCTGTCTGCTGAATGGCGGCAGTCTGCGCCAGTCTATTGAAAAAGGAAATATTACTGTAGGAAATATTTCCGGTGTGCTTCCTTACAATAATCAGCTTTATGTGATGAAAATTAAGGGCAAAACGCTTCTGGAAATCATGGAGGCGGCGACCTGTTCCCTTCCGTCCCAGATCGGCGCTTTCCCCCAGGTGTCGGGAATCCGCTACACTGTGAATACGAAAGTGCCTTATGAAAACGGGAAGCAGTATGAAAATTCCACCTATTTTGCGCCTGCCAAACCGGGAAGCCGCGTCACTATCCATGAAATCGGCGGGAAACCATTCGATGCGGATAAAGTTTACACTCTTGTTACGACAGAATTCATCTGCCGCGGCGGAGACGCTTACGGGAAACTGACGGAACCGGGGGCTGTGGACATCCAGGCCATCGGTTATGTGGATACGGAAGCGGTGGAAAACTATCTTAAAGAGGAATTGAAAGGAACAGTTCCTGTAAAGTATGAAAAAGAACAGGGCCGCGTGACCGTCATAAAATGATTTCCAACATTCATAAGAACCGTGGCGGGTGACTGTCACGGTTTTTATGGTGAAAAGCACGGAATGTGGTATGCTGGAGACAAGCGGAAGAGGGTGGAAATTATGGTAAGCGGCTGCATTTTCGACATGGACGGGCTTCTGTTTGATACGGAACGGATTTTTCAAAATTACTGGAGAGCCATTGCGGCAGAGCGGGGGATTGTCCTTGCGGACAGTTTCATCACGGAAATCACGGGGACGAGCGGGGAAATGATGAACCGCATTTTGGAAAAATACTACCACACAGAGGATGGCGGGGAAATTCAGAAAGACTGCAAAGAAAGGGTTCTGCGCCATCTGGCAAAGGATGTACCTGTCAAAACGGGAGCGGTGGAAATACTCAGACGCTGCCGCATGCTTGGCATCAAAACCGCAGTAGCCAGCAGCAGTCCGCTCCAGCAGATAAAAAATAATCTGGAAAACGCAGGAATGGAAAACTGTTTTGACGCCCTTGTGAGCGGTGATGAAGTGGAAAGAGGGAAACCGGCGCCTGATATATTTCTTCTGGCGGCAAAGCGGATCGGTGTTCCTCCGGGAAAATGTACCGTTTTTGAAGACAGCCCCCACGGCATCGAAGGCGCATTGCGCGCGGGAATGAAAGCCGTCATGATTCCCGACCTGCTCCCGCCCTGGGAAGAACACAGGCGGCAGATAGAAGTGTATAATAATTTACAGGAAGCGGCGGAAAAAATTTTAGGATCGGGATGAGAAACTGAAGGTCAGCCGTAAAAAGGTAGCGGGGAAGTGCTGCTGTAAATGGGTAAAACGTCTCGTCCTGCGGCGGGAATTTATTTTATTAGAAAGAGGAAATGACATGGATGGGAATACAGCTTCCCTGATATTTTACAGCGGGCTTTTGATATATGGCCTGGTGCTGTTTGCCTTTAAAAGACTGTACCTGGATACATTGGAAAGCAGGGTCTTGTCGTACACGTTGGGACTGGTGCTGGCCTATGGAATCCTGGCAGGTGTTTTTCTGGCAAGCCGGGAAAACATGGTTGTCAGGACTGTTTTACAGGAAGCGCTATGGAGCGGCCGCACCCATACTTATCGGGGTGCCGGATTTCTTCTGGTTATTGTGCCTGCCGTGTATTCCATTTTTCTTCTCTGCTCTTCTGAAAAAGGTGGGAAAAATGCGGCTTGGAAAGAAAAAGTAAAAATGATGGGGTCTGTATCCGTAAATACAGTTATGGCTCTTCTGGGGCTGCTGTGCTTCAATTATATGCTGGACGGGCACAGCATGGAGGAATGCCGGATCGTTCTTGAAGAGAGTTTTGCCTCCATAGGCTGGGAATCCGGACTGCTTTCCATTGCGCTGATGTATTTTGTATTTTATATAATAAAACGCGATCATTTCAAACATTATGACAGGCGGCGGAAATAAAAACGGCAGGCGGAAACCGGATGCGGGAAAAGGAAAGTCAGCTTTCATGTGAATAGGAGCCTTTCCGCTGGGGAAAGCCGCGTACTGCTTCATAGGACGTTGATTGTGAAAATATAAAAGGATACGGGAGGATGATCATGTTAGGATTTATGGAAGCGGAGAAAGAATTTATAAAAAATTGGGAGAAATACAGGGGCGCGGCCGGCTGCCTGCGGTATCTCGCCTACTGGTTCCTTTTTGGGATTATCGTTATTCCCCTGATGCTGACGGCAATCAATCCGGATATATGGTCTACGGTGCGGATGGATCAGCTGGCGGAAGAAGCTGCCACTTTTTTCGGGCTCGGCTTTTGGCTTTGTATTCTTCCTTCCCTGCTTATAGGGCTGGGCACGTGGGATAAGAAAAACCGAAAGTATAAATATCTTCTCAGAGGGAATATGCGGTACATGCCTTTCAAAGAAAGACCCTGGAAAAGAGGAGAAAAGTGGCAGTTATATGGGATCGGGAGTCTGATGATCGCATTTTCCGTCTTTATTATTTTTGCATCTGTTACATTGATGATGAGCGGCACCGGCAGAGCCGTTTATATGTTTAGATTCAGCAGTGCTTTCTTTTGTTTTTTGTTTATCTATTGGATCATCCATTTGCTTTATTTCCGCCGGCATGACGGCCCTTTGTATATACATCTGTGGGCTAAGGTTATTATGGCTGTTTTATGGCTGGGGACTGTCGGGGCTTTGATCCGGTATTCCTATTTTTGACCGGCTGATGAGCATGTAAATAAGGAAGCAAAAATCCCCTTCTTTGAGAAAAGGGGATTTTTTGCTGGGAGAATTTTTTTCTTATTTCTTTTTATTATCCAGTTCGCTTGCGTCTATTCTGTTACTGTCACGGATGAAATCGTTGTAGGCTTCTACCATGTCATTGAAGGCGTCATTGCCGCCGCCCCCTGCCAGATAGGTACGGATCCTTCCGATGGCGCGTTCAGCAGAGCTTTTGAAAGATTTTACACCGGAGACATCTTCTGCCGGTTTGAGTTTTTCCATATTTTCCTTTACCTGTCCCAGCAGTTTTTCTATCTGCGCCTTATCTGTCTTGGCAGGATCTTCCGGATCGATAGCTTCCAGAGCCCGTCTCATGTCGCGGCCGATTTCCATATAAGTGGCTGCCATGACTTTGTTGTCCTTTTTCATTTCTTCTATCAGAAGGTCGCGGAGTTCGGAATTGTGCCGGCTGATGGCACTGTCCAGTTTGCCGTATTCCTCGTTGAACTGGTCATAGAGTTTCAGATAAGAGGCGACCATTTCACGGCCTTTCTGATGCCCGTCCGTGGTATATTCCTTGGATTTATAGTAAGATTCCATTTTGCTGGTCAGGGGAACCATTTCATCCAATACCTTAAGTACGGCTGTCGTACTTTCATCAATATCGGAGAAACCGCTGCTTTCCGCTTTGGCTTCCGTCAGGTTTTCTTTCAGGCTGTCATAAGCGGGGAAGCTGGCAAAGTCCAGATCCTCACCGGCTTTCATCTTCGCCAGGACTTTATCGATGGCAAAAGCAAATCTTACATTATGGCCGTTGAAACCGTTGGTGGCTTTTACATAGCTGCTGATTTTTTCCAGCTGGCTTGTCGGCTTTGCAGATGTCTCTTTTCCGCCGCCGGAAGAAGAGCCGCCTCCGCCGCAGCCTGTCAGCATCATGATCGCCGCTGCCAGTACCAATAAAAATAAACCGATTCGTTTTGTCAGATGGGGGGTGTAATCCACTAAAATCGCCTCCTATTGTAAATAAAATCGTTTCTATAGTATGATCTCCCACAAACGGTTTCATTATATCATTAAAGGGCGGAAGAAAGCTATTTTAAAATTTATTAGTTTTCTTATCAGGTTCTTAAAAAACTTTATGACATGAAGCGTGAGTATGGTATAATGATAAAAAATTAAAAGGAGGGTATTATGCGTAATCCAAAAAACATGCTGATTGTAGGGATTGTACTACTGGTGGTGGGAGTCGGTATCCTGCTGTTTAATCCGGATCAAAGCGCCGCCAATCTGGAAATTGCCAGAAATGCGAAAAATGCGCAGGAAGCTGCCGCCGCTATTTCAGGCAATAACCAAAGGGAGCTTATGATCCATATGGCAGGGAATTTTCTTGCAGGGATCGGCATCGCGCTGACGGCAGGCGGTTTTTTCCTGAAAAGGAAGAAACAGTAATTGTCTGAAAGAAGAGACAGGGAGCATCCGCTTTCCCCATGTCTCTTTTTTTATGCATGGGAAAGCAGCGGATGGCTTTCTTTTCGTGAAATCTGTTATACTGATAAAAAATAATTATTTTTGAGATGTATGCCGCACAAGGGAGACATGATGACCGTCAGGGAAATAGTGGAAACGCTCGGCCTGGCAGCGGATGAGGACGCTGTAAGAAAAATGGCAGAGTACAATGCCATGGTGATTGCCATGAGCAGGAAAATGAATTTAACGGGAATCAAAGATGCAGAAGAAAGCCTGGTCAAAAATATTTATGATTCGCTGACCGTGTATGAGGAGAAATATTTTCCGAAGAACGGGCGTATGCTGGATTTGGGGACAGGCGCCGGGTTTCCGGGAATTCCGCTGGCCATCCTGAGGCCGGATATGCAGGTCGTGCTGGTGGATTCTGTCTTAAAGAAACTTGTATTTATAGAGAATGCCGCGGCAAAGCTGGGGATTAAAAATATAAAGATTCTCCATATTCGTGCCGAAGAAGGCGGCCGGCGGAGGAAGACAAGGGAAACCTTTGATATGGTGACGGCAAGAGCGGTAAAGATGCTTCCTGTCATTGCCGAATGGGGTATCCCCTTTGTGAAGGAAGGCGGTATTTTCGCAGCGATGAAAGGACCTGGTGCCGACGAGGAACTCAGACAGTCGGGAAAGATCTTGAAAGAATTGAAAGCGGAGCTCATGGAAAGAAAAGAATTGGAGCTCCCTACGGGAGAGAAAAGGACGATTCTCTACTTCAGGAAAACCGCACCGTCGCCTAAAACCTATCCGAGGAAAGTGGGCGTGGCGGAAAAGAAACCGATCATAGGCGAAGCGTAAAAGAATAAAAACTCCTGTAAGAAGGAAAATCTTTCTTGCAGGAGTTTTTATTATGGGTGAATTTTTATAGCGGTTACGCAGGTACGGTATTGAGCGGCAAAGAATTCTTTCTGCGTTTTGCCGTGAAAATAAGCGGCCCGCTTTGCCTAGGCGCGTAAAACGGAAAAGAGCGGGAAAGAGGAAACCGCCCTTACGGTTTCAATCCGCCGATCTGTTCTTTTATTTCCTTTATATCCTGTCCTATTTGCCGGAAAGTGTTTTCCGCATGCTCCATGGCGCCTTTTACATCGGTTTCCTCCCCCCTGTCATTGGTGAGGGTGATGTCGCCCAGCTGGAGTTTGCCGTTCCTGATGTGGAAAGCGTCGGTGGAAAAGGTGCCGAGGGCGGTCTCTATGGATACGTCATAGAAGTCCAGCTCTTTTCCTCTGTTGTGGAAAGCACCCTGTATCTTTTTGAAGGGGATCAGTTTGTAATGACCGCTGCCGGAGGTAAAGGTGCCTTCGGAGATGATCTCTTTCGGATTTCCGTCACAGCGGATGTCGCCTTCTAAATCGACGTAGCAGAAAATGGCAGCGTCTTTCGCGGGATAACGGGAATCCAGTTTTTTGCCTGCCAGGTGGATGTTGTAGGCCCTTGTGTCTATGTCATAGTTTCCCGATGCTTTGACTGTGCCGCCGTAGACACGTCCCGTGACATCGGTGAATTTCATTTTCCCATGGTGGTAGAAAACATGGCCGTCCAGATGAGAGAAAGAAAGGGCAGGGATATGGAGCTGCTCCATGGTGATTTTTCCTTCCGCTTTCGGGGAAGCGACGGGGCCGCCCGCTTCGGCGATGAGAGTAAGCTTGTCGTGGATATTGTTTCCCAGTCCCAGGGATGCTGGGTCGACACCGTAAAAAGATACATTCATGGCAATGGTGTGTTCATCGCTCTTCATATCGATGTCGCCGTAAATCTTCACACTGTCTCCGATGGCGGTACCGCCGAATTTGCCGGAGGACAGGTCGACAAAAAGAGAATCGTCGGTGTCGATATTCAGGTGCATGTCCACATGGGAAAGAAGGAAGTGCCTGTTTTCATAGAAAGCTTCCAGCTGGCAGTTTTCCAGGTGGATATTCATTTTCATTTTCTGTCCGTTCCGTTTGAAGTTGACGATTTTCTCGTGGAGAGTTTTTGTGCGTTCCTCTGCCGGTTCGGATTCAGCGGCCGTTTTATTGATAAGGTCGACATCCATATTCTTGTCAAACTGGAGCGCTGCGGAAGCATTGCGGAGCCGTATCTCGGAAATGGCGGTGGCCCGCAGTTTGCCCCGGAGGATATCTTCCGGGCGCACTTTTATTTTCCCTTCAGGCACAAAGAGGATGGGGACGCCGTGGTCGTCCGTCCAGAGCAGGTTTTCGAAAGAAACATAGCCTGCGATGTCGGCGGAGATTTTTTCAACGGAAATATGTCCCCGGAGCATATGCTGCCTGTTCATGGCATAGCTGAAAATGCGGGCGGCCGCAAAAGCGGTGATCTGGGCGATGAGGAGAAGACCCAGGACGGCGGCAAGCAGCAGGAAGGAAAGCCGTCGTAAAGCGGATTGGTGACGGTGGAAAAAATCGATCATGAAGACCTCGCCCAAAGTTACAATTCTTTGAAATGGAAATCTTTTTTATGGCAGGCATAGTCTTCAACGATGTGGCCTTTGCCGAAAAGCTTGTACTTGTATGACAGGAGCCCTTCCAATCCGACGGGACCCCTGGCATGGAGCTTGCCTGTAGAAATGCCCACTTCCGCGCCGAAGCCGTACCGGAACCCGTCGGCAAAGCGGGTGGACGCGTTCTGGTAAACGCCTGCCGAGTCGACAAGCTGCATGAACCGCGCGGCGGTATTGATGTTTTCCGTGATGATGGCATCGGTGTGGTGGGAGCCGTACCTGTTGATGTGATCGATGGCTTCCTCCACGCCGGAGACGATTTTCACGGCAAGGACGAGATCGAGGTATTCATGACGGAAGTCATCGTCTTCGATGATATCTAAAGGGATAATTTCCCCTGCTTCTTTTGTGCCGCGGAGACGGATATTTTTTTCTCCGGCGGCCTTTTCCAGTACGGGCAGAAAGTCTTTGGCGATATCCCTGTGGACAAGGAGCGTTTCTGCGGCATTGCACGCGGCGGTGTACTGGGTCTTCGCGTCAATGACGATGGGGATGGCTTTCGCCATGTCATAATCTTTGTCTACATAGATGTGGCAGATACCGTTGGCATGCCCCATGACGGGGATGCTTGTACGGCTCATGATGTGCTGGACAAAAGCGTTCGAGCCCCGCGGAATGATGAGGTCTACCGATTCGCGGCAGGCGAGGAGCTCATCTATTTCGCTGTGCTGTTCCGCCTGGAACAAGGCTTCAGATGGAAGATCCGCGTCGGTGGCGGCTTCATGGAGGAGGGAAAAAAGGACGCGGTTCGTTTCTTTCGTCTCTTTTCCACCCTTCAGAATGGCGCAGTTTCCGCTTTTCACCGCGAGGGAGGAAATCTGGATCATGGCGTCGGGGCGCGCTTCAAAGATCATGGCGATGACGCCGATGGGACAGGAACAGCGGTAAAGGCGGAGCCCTTCATCAAGCTGGCGGGCAAGGGTAACCTTTCCCACGGGATCGGGAAGGGAAATGAGCTGCCGGATGCCGCTGATGCTGTCCGCCAGTTTCCCTTCATCGAATGCCAGCCGTTTCATGACGGCAGGAGCGAGTCCGGATGCTTTTGCCGCGGCAAGATCGATCCCGTTGGCGGCAAATATTTTTTCTTTTCCTGCTTCCAGATTTTCAATCATGTGAAGGAGCGCAGAATTTCTTTTTTCCGCGGATGCGGAGGCCATAAGGGGCGACACCAGTTTCATTTTTGCCGCTTCTTCTTTTATGTTCATAGGGATTCTCCTTTATTATTCCTTATATAATATATGTTTATCATAATCTTGAAAAACAGGACGGTCAAGGAAAAGCATGTCTCTTACGGAAGAGCGGCCGCCGGAAAGCAAGTGGAGAAATATTGAAAAAGTGGTTAATAATTAGCGGAAAGTGTGATATAATGTTGCGTACATAGCACACAAAGTGCATATCTACTTGAGGGAGCGGTTGCAATTCCCGGGTGTTTTGGAGTATAGCAGAAAGGAAGATTTCTATGGGGGAAAAGACGAACAACGCATTCATCGCGATCGGGCTCATGCTGTTCGCATTATTTTTCGGGGCGGGAAATTTGATATTTCCGGTCTTCATGGGGCAGAATGCGGGGGTAAATACGATTCCCGCGACAATCGGCTTTTTGATCACGGGCGTAGGTCTTCCGCTTTTGGGTGTTCTTGCCATTTGCTACTCCGGTGTGAATCTCCGTGAACTGGCGGGGCGTATTCATCCGGCGTACAGCATTTTCTTCTGCACGGCGCTGTACCTGACCATCGGACCGTTTTTTGCAGCTCCCCGTACGGCGACAGTGGCTTATGAGATTGCTGTGGCGCAGTACCTGCCTCCTGAAATGCGGAGCATGGGGCTTTATGTTTTTGCCGCGGTGTTTTTTATCATTACCTGGTGGCTTGCGATTTCACCGTCCAAGCTGGTGGCCCGGGTCGGCAAGTTCATGACCCCTGTCCTTCTGGTATTCCTTTTCCTTTTGATTATCAGCGCCATTGCCTCGCCCATGGGAAGCTGGCAGGCACCGGCAGCTGCTTATGACACCGGTGTGAAAGCTCTCGGGCAGGGAATCGTTGACGGATATAATACGATGGACGGCCTTGCCGCTCTCGTTTTCGGCATTATCGTGGTGGAATCGGTCAAGATGTACGGCGCGGTCTCCGAAGCGCAGATTACGAAAGACACGCTCCGGTCCGGTCTGATTTCCACATTTTTCATGGCGGTTATTTATGCGGCGCTCTGCTATATCGGTGCCAGTTCCGTATCCCTCATCGGTGTGCAGGAAAACGGCGCTCCCGTCCTCGTAAAAACGGCGCTCCACTACTTTGGCGCTGCCGGCGGAGGCATTCTGGGAGTGATCGTTATCTTTGCCTGCCTGACCACCAGTGTCGGTCTGGCGGCTTCCTGCGCGGCCTATTTTAACCTGCTCCTGCCGAAAATCTCTTCAAAAACCTTTGTTACCGTCATGGTCGTTGTCTGCTTCTTCGTGGCGCTCTTCGGCCTGACGACGATCATCAAGAATGCTGTTCCCGTACTGCTTTTCCTGTATCCCATGTCCATTTCCCTCATTGCGCTGGCGTTCCTGCATGACTTCTTTAACGGCCGCCGCTGCGTATATGTATGGACGACGCTTTTTACCGCTGTGCCCGCTCTTTGTGACGGACTTCACGGGTTCGGTCTGAAGCTGGGTGCCATGGAACCGATGCTCGCGGCTCTTCCGCTGGCGGAATACAGCATGGGCTGGATCTGTTTCTTTGCGGTGGGATTTGCTGTCGGTATCGTCCAGATGCTGGTGACCGGAAAGAAAGAACAGGCCTAAAAGAAATTTGAAAGAAAAGGTAAAAGCGTGCGGGCGGGACCTGTGCGTTTTTATGATGGATGAAAAGAGTTCCTTACTTTCTGATTGACATATTTCCCCTTTATCACTATATTAGAGGGTAGGATTATTATGGAAATACAGGGGAAGACGGTATTTCCTTTTATATGGAAAGGAGGGAGTCCGATGCTTACCGCTTATAAACATGATGAAAACCACAGACTTTGTCCCGTCGCTTTTGAGGAAATGGAAAAAGGGTCGTGGATCAATTGCGCGGCTCCCGATGCGGCGGAGCTGGAAAAGCTGAATGCCCTTACCGGCATCCCCGTCGATTCCCTCCAGACCGCTCTTGACCGTGAAGAACGTTCCCACGTGGAACTGGAAGACGATTTTATTTTCGTTGTCGTAAATACGCCTGTCGTCCTGGAGACAGATGCTTACGATGCGCTGCCGCTGGGGATTTTTATCACGGATAAGGTATTCGTTACCGTGTGTCTTGAAAATAATACGGTGATCCAGAAGTTTATAAATAATAATTACGCCTCTTTCCAAACCTATAAAAAGACAAGATTCCTTTTCCAGATACTGTCTACCGCATCGTCGTCCTTCCTGTACTTCCTGCAGCAGATTTATAAAAAGACGGACGGCATCGAAACGCAGGTGCGGAAATCTTTGCAGAACAAAGAACTCTTCCGCATGCTGGAACTGCAGAAATCTCTGACCTACTTCAACTTCGCCCTTCATGCGAATGAAAACGTCATGGAGCGCCTCATGCGTCTTCGCAACAGTCCCATCCATACACTCCTGAAAATGTATGAAGAAGATGAGGACCTTCTGGAAGACGTCATCATCGAAAATAAGCAGGCTTTGGAAATGGTGGAAATCTACACGAACATCCTGATGTCCATGATGGACTCCTTCTCCTCGATTATTTCCAACCGTCTGTCGCAGATTATGAAATTCCTCACCTCGGTGACGATCCTTCTTGCCGTACCCACTTTGATATTCAGCCTCTGGGGGATCAATGTGCCCGTGCCGTGGGAATCAAGCGAGATCGGATTTGCCGCGGTCACCCTTCTCGGTCTCGTGCTGACCCTCGTATCGGCGCTGGTGCTGTGGAAGAAAGATATGCTTTGAAATAAAGAAACAAAGGGACCGCTGCGGTCCTTTTTATTTTGCCGCTTTGGGGGAAATAACTGGTATAATAAAAAAGTATTTGAAGAAAGGAGGAAACGATGGAACCGGCGGAACTTTTAAAAAAATATTTCGGTTATGATACATTCCGGCCCATGCAGGAAGATGTCATCAAAACCATTCTGTCGGGCAGGGATGTGCTGGCTGTCATGCCCACCGGCGCGGGGAAGTCGGTCTGCTTCCAGATTCCCGCCCTCCTCTTTCCCCACGGTACGATTATTATTTCTCCTTTGATTTCTCTCATGAAAGACCAGGTGGAAGCACTTGCAGAGCAGGGGATTTCCGCGTCTTATGTAAACTCCACCGTGCCTTTTGACGAATCTATCGAGCGGCTCCGCGATTTGTTCCGGGGGCGTCTGAAGCTGCTTTACATGGCGCCGGAAAAACTGGAACCCACCTATTTCACCGACTGCCTGTCCAAAGTACCCCTGTCCATGGTCGTCATTGACGAAGCACACTGCGTTTCCCAGTGGGGCCATGATTTCCGTCCAAGTTACCGGAAAATAAAAACCTTTATCGATACGCTTCCCGCAAAACCCGTGGTCACCGCTTTCACCGCTACGGCGACCTCCTTGGTGGAAGAAGATATGAAACGAAGCCTCGGCCTGGGGAAAGCAGCCGTTTTCCGTACGGGACTGGACCGGCCGAACCTGTCCTTCCGTGTCATCCACGGCGCGGACCGGAAAGATTTCATTCTCCGCTATGTGCAGAACCACGGAAAAGAAAGCGGCATCATTTACTGCGCCACCAGGAAAGCAGTGGACGAAATTTATGAAATGCTTGCAAGCCGGAAAATAAAAGCGGGGCGGTACCATGCAGGCATGGAAGATGGCGCGCGGCGAAAAGGGCAGGAAGATTTTTCCTTCGACCGCATCCATGTCATGGTGGCGACAAACGCTTTCGGCATGGGTATCGACAAGAGCAACGTGCGCTACGTCCTTCACTACCAGATGCCCAAAAGCATGGAAGCCTACTATCAGGAAGCGGGGCGGGCAGGACGTGACGGTGCGAAAGCGGAATGCATCCTCCTTTACAGCGGGCAGGACGTAGGCATACAGCGGTACCTCATCGAATCGGGAAACCAGACGGACGGCCAGAAACAGATGGATTACGACCGCCTTTATGCCATGGACGGCTATTGCAGCACCACAGGCTGCCTGCGGAATTACATCTTAAATTACTTCGGCGAGACTGCTGATGAGACCTGCGGCCGCTGCGGAAACTGCGAAGGCGGAAAAGGAAAGGTGGACATTACCGACGAGGCGGTTCTCATTTTCCGAACCGTCAGATCTCTCAAGGAACGGTACGGCGCCGGCGTGGTGGCGGATATCCTTAAAGGAAGCCGCACAAAAATGATCAGGGAACGGAACCTGGACAGCCTTCCCACCTACGGCAGACTGTCCTTTGCGAAAATCAAACATTTGAGAACCGCCATCCATTTCCTCATCGCCGATGGTTACCTCAAACGTGACGGCGGCGAATCCCCCCTGCTGCATCTTACGGAAAAAGCGGAAATTGTTCTCGAAAGAAAAGCGTCGGTACTGGGTTTTGCTTTCGGTGCGGAAGATGTTATGGCGTCTGTGGCGGTAGAAAAGAAAGCCATCCTTTCAGAAACGGAAAGCGGTATCTTTGAAAAACTCCGCGGACTCCGCCTTGCCATTGCCCGGGAAGAACACGTCCCGCCTTTCGTCGTATTCTCCGATGCCACCTTGGAAGATATGGTGTCCCGCCTCCCGCGGACAGAAGAAGAAATGGCGGAAGTCCACGGCATCGGCGCTTTCAAATTAAAGAAGTACGGAGAACGTTTCCTTGCGGCGCTTGGAGAATTCAGCGGAGCGGAAGAAATAAGGGGAAAAGACGAGAGAGAAGAAAAAAACATATATGAGAAACTCGAACGGCTCCGCCGCTCTTTGGCAAAAAAAGAAAATTTGTCGACATCACAAATTCTTTCCGATACAGTCCTCCGTCGGATCGCAGAAACCCGTCCGGCAACCGAAGAGGAATTCCGCGGTGTGAAAGGCATCGGCCCGAAAAAAGAGGATAAATACGCGGCAGTCTTTTTACAGGTCCTCCATCCGGAACGGAGCCGTATTTCCTCAAAAACAAAAAGTAAAGTGCCGGAAAAAAGAGAACATATCATTCCCAAAACGGCAAAACCCGTCCGCGGACGGAAAGGGAAAATCACAGCGGTACGAAAGGAAACGATTCAGGCCGGACAGACGGCGTCCATAGACATAGAAACAAGAGCGTTTTTCCTCTATCTGGAAAAAGTAAGAGCGCGGCTTGCCAAAGAAGCGGACCTGCCGGCGGAAAGCATCTGTGCCGACAGGGATTTGGAAAAGATGGTGAAAAGCGAAACCGTGTCTGACAATTTGCCTGCCGCTGTAAAAGCGGAATTTGAAAAAGCCATCGCCACCTACAAACAAATCAGATATCAGATGACAGGAGCAGCCGGCAAAAAGGGTAATAGCTGTTAGCCGTTAGCTGTGAGCTGCGAGCTGTGAGCTGTTAACCGTTAGCTGTGAGTTAAAAGCCGAAGCATATGATTTCCGTTAGGTGTCATACGAAACAACAGCAAAAGATTTGCTGTTGTAGTGAGGGGAACGTTAATCATCATCCGAAGCGAACGTGAAGGATCTGCTGCCGTGGTGAGGAAAGCCGTAAGACGTCATCCTGAGCGGCAGCGAAGGATCTATTACCGTAATGAGGAAAAGCGGTAAGATGTCATCAGCATAATAGATTCTTCACTCCGATTCATCGTTTTGTTTCTCGTTTTCCTACAAAGCATTCTTGCCTCCGTTCAGAATGACCGGAGACGGTAAGGTGTCATTCAAAGCGCCAACAAAGGATTTGCTACAGTGTTAAGGAAAGGGATTCTAACGGGAAGAATAGGGATTGGGTAAGCCTCCTTGTTTATAAGGAGGTGGCCGGCGCTGTTAGCTGTTAGCTGTTAACCGTCAGCTGCGAGCTGTCAGCTAAAAGTGCTGAATGACAGCGGGAGACATTGAGGCCGTGGATGAGAAAGCGGTGTGAATAAAAGCATTCGTAAAACAGCACATATTATATAGAAATAAGATAAATCTTTTGTTATAATGAGAACAGAGGTTGTTTAATAAAATAAGTGTTGAAAGGAAAGCGGGAGAAACCCGGCAGGAATTTTCCTGTTTATGGATTCTGTACCCGGTTTTTCAGGTAAATGAAGTGTTATGGGGAGAGGTGATGTAAAAGCAGTATCGGCAGCATGGGGATGGTGCTTCTTTTTATTGCGTTTCTAAATTATATTGTTTTTTTATGGGAGGAAAACATGAATCACATCTACAAAGTCATTTGGAGTCGAGTGAAGAACAGTTATGTCGTCGTTTCAGAAATTGCGGGCACAGCGAGAAAAAGTGGGGGGGGTAAGAGTCTCTAAAAACACGCTGGCAGCAGTTTTGGCGGCTTTTTTATTGACCGGGATTTCTGTAAGCCCTGTATCTGCGGCGCTTGACGGGGTCAATACATTTGTAGAACCGGGGAACCAGAATATTAAAATCGGGAATGATACTGATTTAAGAAATAACAGTACGAAAAACGGTGCCATTGCGATAGGCGATCACGCCCAGATTGATGATTATGTCATGCAGGAAGGCAGTATTGCCATCGGCAAGAATGCTTTTGTAGAAAACATGTGGGGAACGCAGGACCAAATATTCCGTTTCGGGATGCATTCGACGGATCCTTCCCGTACAGACCATTTACTGCCGGCAGGGATTGCCATTGGGCAGAATACTTATGCCCGCAGCGGCAGTCTGATGATCGGCGACCATAAGTATGTCGGCGCCTTGGGAGATACCACGGTAAATTCCAATACGGATGATGAAAAGCGCAAACTGTCCGTCTTGGTAGGCGCGACCACCGTCGGGCTGAACAGTTATTCTGCCGGTGCGTTTGCGACGACGACCGGCGCCTATTCCATCATGACGAATGCGTATGACGGAGATACGAACCAGGGATCTGCCGCCCAGAATTTCGGGGCGGTTATCAATGGATCCTTTAACAGCATTGAATCAAAAACGGCGGGCAGCAGTGTATCGGGAATCGCCAATGCGGTCGTAGGGACTGCCAATCGGACCCATAACGCAAACGGTACCTTGGTTTTCGGCGCGGGCAATGAAGTGACCAATTCAGTGGACAATATAGCAAATCCCATGTCGTTTTTGGGGATCAACAGTCCCAAGGAATTGGCGGAAAAACTCAGGGAGGATATACGGAGAAATGATTCCGGCGGCGCTGTCCTTGCTGTCGGCGGCGGAAATAAAGCGGACTACGCATACCGCTCCCAGCTGGTCGGGGTGGGAAATACCCTGACAGGAACCGCAGCGGAAAAGGCTGCTTACAATTTACTGAACGGTTATAAAAATACAGGTACCAAGGCCGAACACGTGTCCGTGATTGGCTCCGAGAATACCGTTGAAAACAGCAAGAGTCAGACCGTCATCGGGGACAGCAATAAGATTACCGATAGAAATGCCGGTACGGTTTCCGGGAAACAGGAAGAAAGGACGAAGAATGTGTCCGACCTTGTCATCGGCAAGGGAAATGATATTTCCGGCAACGACACCTATATGAAAGGGTATGAGAGCCTGACTGTTATCGGGAATAATAACAAAGCAGTCAATCCCAGCTCGTCTATCGTGATCGGGGATAATCAGAAGTTATCAGCGATTAAAGAATCTGTTGTTATCGGTTCCATGACACCGGAAGAAAAGGCCGATTCCGATATCGGGCAGAAACATGCCAGTGTCGTTGTCGGGTATCATGCCCAGAGCGGGACCAGAGACGGCGGCGGAATGAATGTGGCTCTTGGCCATGGCGCAAAAGCTTATGGCTGGCAGGAGACTGTGACAGGGATCAAATCCATTGTGGAGGCAGGCTCCGGCTATGACGGTTATCTGGCTTCTGTCTATGGCGGTCTTAATACCGTAGCGTCAAATAAGGCGGACCAGAATGATGGGATGGCAAACACCGTCGTCGGTACCCTGAACAAAACAGAAGGCGCCAATGGGGCGCTCGTTTTCGGCGCGGGCAATAGCGTTACACATTCTTTCGGGACGGCGCCGACCGATGAAGATGGAAACAGTATGAATGAGCATTGGAGCGATGCCATACTTGGAGGAGGACAGAAGTATGCTATGGGAGAAGGACCGCTGGGCCATGATGAGCTCAGGAAAGCGATGGGACTGGCTATGTCGACCGGCGGCGGCTCCGTGGTCACCATGGGGAATGGAAATACTTCAGATTATGCCGTCCATTCCCAGATCATCGGCTCCGGAAATATCCTTATAGGTACAGCAAATACACCCAGCATCAATAATACGATCAACGGATATGGAAATACAGGCAGGAATGTGGAACGTATGTCTATGATGGGGACCGGGAATAATATATCCGGCAGTACGGCCGATGTCGTGATCGGGGATTATCACCATATGGACGGCGGCAAAAACAATGTAATCCTTGGATCCATGGCGACGGAAAAGAAGACTGTAGAGAAAACGTATACGATGAAAGATGCTTCGGGCAATGTTATTCTTGAAAAGAAATATAAGGTGACGGAAAATGTACCGATTAAATCGCATACGGCAAACATAAGCAATGCGGTGATGCTCGGCTACAATACGGATGTGGAAAAAGACGGCGGCGTAGCGATCGGCGCGGATTCGATTGCCTCTGTCGACAAGGGAGCTGCCGGCTACGATCCTTCAACCGATACGGTTTCTGCGGATACGTCAGCAACATGGAAAGCGACGGCCGCTGCTGTTTCTGTCGGTAAAGCGGCAACTCCGACCAGTGCGGCAATCACCCGCCAGATTACAAACGTGGCAGCCGGCACGCAGGATACCGATGCCGTCAATGTGGCACAGCTGAAGAAAGTGGAAGCCACGGCGGCAGCAGCTAAGACTAATGTGACGGCCGGTGATAATGTGACCGTTACTCATGATTCCACGACAAATACATACAAAGTCTCCGCCAAGGATACCTATACTACGGGCGGTACCTACGATGCAGCCACGAAGAAAATCAAATTTACACAGAATGATCCGTCCAAGAACTATGAAGTCGATGTGAGCGGTCTCGTAGGGAGCGGCGGAACCGGCAACCTGACCTTTGCGGGAGATACGGGCAGCGCCATTACTAAAAATTCAGGCGAAACACTGCAGATTACCGGCGGCGCGACAGAAGTGGCAGCAGCCAATAATATCGGTGTCGTTTCCGAAAATGGCAAACTGAATCTGAAACTGGCAAAAAATATTGATCTCGGCAGCGACGGCAGCATCAAGACCGGTGATACGAAGATGGACAACAAAGGACTGGCCATCGAGGGCGGCCCGTCTGTGACCAAAGGCGGCATTGACGCAGGCAGCAAAAAAATTACCCATGTGGCGGCCGGTGAAATAAGCGCCACTTCCACTGATGCTGTCAATGGAAGCCAGCTCCAGGCCGTAAAGAATGATGTGCAGAATAATACGCAGAACATATACAACATGGGTAAAAAGGTAGGAGAACTGGGCACCCGGATTAACAAAGTAGGTGCGGGGGCGGCAGCACTGGCAGCCCTCCATCCGCTGGACTTCGATCCCCATGACAAGTGGGATATTGCGGCAGGCTTCGGCAATTATCGTAACGCCAGCGCTGCGGCGGTAGGCCTCTTCTATCGGCCGAACGAAAGAACGATGATGAGTCTCGGCTGGACCATGGGAGATGACAGGAACATGCTCAATGCAGGAATTTCTGTGAAGCTGGGACGCGGTGACGTTTATACCCGTTACTCCAAAGTGGAAATGGCGAACCAGATTAAGGACTTGAAAGAGAAAAATGACAAGATGCAGGCGGAAAATAAAGAGATGAGATCGGAGCTGGATGAATTGAAGGCCCAGGTAGCAGCTCTCGCTGCCAAGAAGTAAGGAACTTCCAAAAAGAAAGGAGCAGGCACTGCTGATGGTGCCTGCTCCTTTTTCGTTTTCCGGTAAAAGTGGAACTCATGGCAGGGTGTCCGCCAGAATTGTGCGAAAAATCTGTACTCGTGGTGGGGAAAGCGGTAAGGAGATAAAAGCTGTCAGCTATAAGCTGTTAGCTGTGAGCTGCTAGCTAACTATTCTTTTACGATTTAAATTATTACGACAAGCGAGTATCCTCAATCGCACTACGTGTGCCAGCAGCTCCTTCTGACGGCCGACTCCATAATCCTTGTATAAGACGTTAAGGCGTTATCCTAAGCGAATGTGAAGGATCTGCTGCCGTAGTGAGGAAGACGGTAAGATGTCATCCGATTCATAGATTCTTCACTCCGATTCATCGTTTTGTTTCCCGTTTTCCTACAAAACATTCTTTCCTCTGTTCAGAATGACCGGAGACGGTAAGGCTTCATAATGAGAGAAACGTTAATCGTCATCCTGAACGAACGTGAAGGATCTGTATTCGTGGTGGGGAAAGCGGTAAGAAGATAAAAGCTATCAGCTGTGAACTGTCAGATGTTAGCTGCAAGCTGTGTTATAATGAATAAATTATAGGGTGTGTATTGTCTTTGGAGGGGGTATCAGGGTGGCAGAGCTGAATTTACTGCAGGAGAAAATTTTGAGCGACGGGGTGATCCGTCCGGGGAATGTGCTCAAGGTGGACAGTTTTCTGAATCATCAAATCGATGTGCCTTTTATCAGTGAACTGGGGAAGGAATTTAAAAAGCTTTTCGGGGATCGGAAAGTGGACAAGATTCTGACGATCGAAGCGTCGGGGATCGGCATTGCCTGCCTCACGGCGGTGTATTTCGGGGTGCCTGTAGTTTTTGCGAAGAAATCTGCGGGAAGCAATATGGATAAGGAAATGTTTGCTACGGAGGTTATGTCATATACCCATAATCGGAAAAACCATGTGGTGGTATCAAAGAAATATCTGAAACCCGGCGAACATATCCTCATCATGGACGATTTTCTTGCCAACGGCTGCGCCGTGAGCGGGCTTCTTGATCTGGTAAAACAGGCGGGTGGTATCGTAGAAGGTGTCGGCATCTGCATCGAAAAAGGTTTCCAGGGCGGCGGCGACGCGCTCCGTGAAGCGGGATATGATGTCCGCTCTCTGGCTGTTATTGAAAAAATGGATGCCGAAACAGGCGTCATTACGTTCCGCTGAGGAGGACGTAATGAATACAGATCCGATTTATGAAGCGGATGGAAAAATATCTGTCCGCAAAGCGGTGCCTTTCGGTCTTCAGCATGTTCTTGCCATGTTCGTGGCAAATATCGCGCCAATCCTTATCGTGACGGGCGTGGTGAAGATGCCTGCCTCAGAAGCGGGTGCTGTTGTCCAGGCGGCCATGATCATTGCAGGCATCGGCTCCCTGCTCCAGATGTATCCCGTCTTCCGTTTGGGCAGCGGACTTCCTGTCATCATGGGAATCAGCTTTACCTTTGTTTCTGTTTTTTGTGTGATCGGATTGAAATACGGTTACGGCGCTATTCTCGGTGCTGTCCTTATAGGCGGTGTTCTGGAGGGGATCCTCGGTCTCGGCGCGGCATGGTGGCGGAAACTGGTGCCGCCCATCGTTTCGGCGACTGTCGTGACAGCTATCGGGTTTTCACTGCTTCCTATCGGAGCGAATTCTTTTGGCGGCGGTTTCGGCCATCCTGAATTCGGCGATGTCCGGTTCCTCATTGTCGGTACAATTACTTTGGTTTCCTGTCTTATTTTTAATATCCGGGCGAAATCATTCTACAAGCAGTTATCTGTCCTTTTCGGACTTTTTGTGGGATACGCCGCGGCATATTTCTACGGTATGGTTGATTTGAGCCGCCTGACGGAAGTATCCCTTGTGTCTCTGCCGGTTTTCATGCCTTATTCTCTGGAATTTCATTATGACGCCATTTTCTCCGTATTCCTTATTTTCCTGGTGTCTGCCACAGAAACGCTGGGCGACACCTCGGCGCTTGCCGCCATGGGGTTTAACCGGGAGGCGAAAGACAGGGAAATATCCGGTTCCATTGCCGTGGACGGATTTGTTTCTGCCGCGTCTTCTCTCTTCGGGTGTTTGCCGATTACATCTTTCAGCCAGAATGTGGGGCTTATCGCCATGACGCATGTGGTAAACAGGAAAGCCATCGCCAGCGGCGCCGTCATCATGATTCTGGCAGGACTTATTCCCGCGCTGGGGGTCATTCTGGCGTCACTGCCTGAAGCCGTCCTCGGCGGCTGTACGCTTATGATGTTCGGCTCCATCGTGTTGTCCGGTGTGCAGATGATCAGCCGCTGCGGATATTCACAGAGAAATATGAGTATTGCCGCTCTGTCTCTTTCCATCGGACTGGGATTCACGCAGACACCGCAGATTTTCCGCATATTTCCCGAACTGCTGCGGAGCGTATTCGCAGAGAACTGTGTGGCGGTGGTTTTCATCGTGGCGGTTCTTCTGAATCTTGTATTTCCCAAAGGGGAAGAGGAAAAAGCAGCGGCAGGAGCTGCCGAATGAAATACAGGCGCTGACCGGCAATCGGCGCTTTTATTTTGACATAATAATGGAAGCATATATTTCCTGTTTTCTGCGTACCTGTTTCCGCACACATCGGTATGCCTGCCGGTCACTCTATGAGTATTTCCTATACAGTTGCAGGCAAGCTATACATTGTGCTTATAAGGTGTAGACACAGGAATGAATAATGATACAATATACATGGTATTATTTAAATAGGAAGTTTACTTATGATGAAAGGCAAGGAGGATTGTCATGAAAAGATTGAAGAAAGCAGCTTTGGCGGTGGCGTGTGCTGCTGTGCTCTGTTCCGTATTTTCCGGCTGCGGCGGAGATAAAAAGGATACTGCCAAGGCAGCTCCCGCAGAGGAAAAAGTGCTGACCGTTTATACGGCGCGCAGCGAAAGCTTAAACAATCTTGTCATTCCCGCTTTTGAAAAAGAAACGGGGATTAAAGTCAATGTTATTGTGGCAGGGACGGGCCCCCTCGTGAAACGTGTGGCGTCTGAAAAGGACAATCCCCAGGGCGATATTCTCTGGGCGGCTGACCAGACGATGCTGGATTCCCAGAAAGAACTTTTTGAGAAATATGTATCTCCGGAAGACGCGAATATGATTGATGCCGCCAAAAATAAGACAGGATATTTCTCTCCCGCATTTGCCGATCCCACTGTTTTCATCGTTAATAAAAAACTGGCGGGCGACATGAAGATTGCCGGGTTTGACGATCTTCTCAATCCGGCGCTGAAGGGTAAGATTGCCTGCGGCGACCCTGCCAACTCCAGCTCCGCGTTCCAGGTGCTCATGGCGATGCTTTACGCCAAGGGCAAGGATGGAGATCCCATGTCCCCCGAAGCCTGGGCGTATGTGGATAACTTCATTAAGAATGTGGACGGAAAATTCCTGAACAGTTCCGGCGCTGTCCATAAAGGCGCTGCCGACGGCGAGTATACCGTGGGGCTTACCTGGGAAGATCCGGCTGCTACCTATGTGAAGAACGGCGCTGACGTAGAAGTCGTATTCCCGAAAGAGGGAGCCATTTTCCCGGGCGAATCCGTACAGATCATCAAAGGCGCGAAACATATGGAAAATGCGAAGAAATTTGTCGATTTCATGCTTTCCCAGAAGATCCAGGAAGCGGCAGGAAAGACGCTCACCGTCCGTCCGCTCCGCAAGGGTGTGAAGCTTGCTGACTACATGACACCCCAGGACACAATCGCTTTGTTCAAGAATTATGACGAAGGCTGGGTAGCTGCCCATAAGAAAGAAGTCGTGGCGGAATGGAATAAACATCTGGAAAATTCCAGACAGTAATAAGTAATCAGGTCATCAGAGGGCGTCGGGCATTTCGCCTGACGTCTTTTTTTATAGATGACGCTTGAAGCGCGAGGTTATGAGGTTATTATGAGTGTTTCTATCAATATAGACAAAGTGGTGAAGAAGTACGGGGATACGGTGGTGGTGAACGGCCTGTCCGTGGATATTATGCCGGGCGAATTTTTCACCCTTTTAGGGCCGTCAGGCTGCGGTAAAACGACGCTGCTCCGTATGATTATCGGATTCAATTCCATCGAAGGCGGTACGATTTCTGTCGACGGGAAAGTTATCAACGATGTGGCGACGGATAAAAGAAATATGGGCATGGTTTTTCAGAATTACGCCATTTTCCCCCACATGTCGGTGAAAGATAATGTGGCTTTCGGTCTGCGGATGCGGAAAGTGCCTGAAAAGGAAATCGAAGAGCGGGTGGATAAAATCCTCAAGATCGTGAAGATCGACCACCTGAAAGACCGTATGCCCACAGCGCTTTCCGGCGGGCAGCAGCAGCGTGTCGCCCTTGCGCGGGCGATCGTCATCCGGCCGCAGGTACTTCTGATGGATGAACCGCTGTCCAACCTGGATGCGAAACTCCGTATCGAAATGAGGAACGCCATCAAGCAGATCCAGCGCCGGGTGGATATAACCACGGTGTATGTCACCCACGACCAGGAAGAGGCGCTGGCGGTGTCCGACCGTATCGCCGTCATGAATGGCGGGGTCATCTGCCAGATCGGCAGACCGGCGGATATTTATAAAAGGCCGAAGAACGTTTTCGTTTCGACTTTCATCGGGCTCTCCAACCTGCTGGACGGACATATCGTGAAAAAAGGAGATAAGACAAGCATTTCCTTTAAAGAAAATGAAGACTGGCTTGTAGACATGGATAACTTATCAGGCAGCGTGGCGGACGGAGAAGAAGTCATCATTTCCGTCCGCCCGGAAGAATTTGATATGGAACCCGGCACGAAAGAGGGGATCCGCGGCGTGATCCGTTCTTCCGTCTTCCTCGGTCTTACCACCCATTACTTCATCACCACTGACGGAGGGCAGGAATTGGAGATTCTCCAGACCCAGGAAGACCAGGATATTCTTCCCGACGGCAGCGCCGTCACGCTCACCGTCAAAGCCGGGCGGATCAATGTCTTCCGCCGGGCAACGGAAGAAACATTGATCAGAGAGGAAGGACTATGAAAAAGAATCTGACTGTCTGGAACCTTTTCAGTGTTGTCATTCTTGCGGCTTTCGCCCTTTTTATCATGTATCCCATATTCCTCATTCTGTACCGGAGTGTCATTTATGGGGATACAGGGGCGCTCACGCTTCAGAATTTCGCCCATTTCTTCGCCAAAAAATTCTACTGGGGAACGATGGTAAACTCGCTGAGAGTGACCGTCGTTTCCACGATTTTATCGGCAGCTCTCGGCCTCCCGCTGGCATACCTCATGAGGAGCGTGAAAATAAAAGGAAGCAGTTTCCTGAATATCCTCATCGTTATCTCCTATCTGTCGCCGCCTTTCATCGGGGCATACGCGTGGATACAGATGCTCGGGCGGCAGGGCGTCATCACCCAGTTCCTGAATGACACCTTCGGATTCCATTATGGCGGTGTGTACGGCTTTGCCGGCATTGTCCTCGTCTTTACGCTCCAGTCATTTCCCCTCGTTTACATTTACGTATCGGGAGCGCTGAAAAATCTGGACAACTCTTTGAATGAAGCGGCGGAAAGCCTGGGGTGCAGCCGCATGGGGCGCATTTGGAAAATCATCGTGCCTCTTGTCATGCCCACGCTCCTTGCCAGCTCCATGCTCGTTTTCATGCGTGTCTTTGCTGACTTCGGCACGCCCATGCTCATCGGTGAGGGATACAAGACACTCCCCGTCCTTATTTACAACCAGTTCATGGGAGAAGTATCGGGCGATGACGGCTTCGCGGCAGCCATCTGCTGCATCGTGATCGGGCTCACCATCGTCATGTTCTTCGTCCAGCGTTTTCTCGCGGGAAGAAATACCTACGCCATGACCGCTCTGAAACCCATGGCGGCGGAATCACTCGGCGGCCTGCGGAATATCCTTGCCCATCTGGCAGTCTACATGGTCGTGGGACTGGCGATCCTTCCCCAGTTCGTCGTTGTGTACACCTCTTTCCTTGCTACAAACGGAGGGCAGGTATTCACCGGCGGATTCGCTCTTCAGAGTTATGATGCGACACTCTTTGCCAAGGACAATGATGTCATCTGGCATACCTATTTCCTGGGACTTTGCGCCATCGCTGCCGTCCTCGTCTTGGGTGTCCTTATCGCCTACCTTTCCGTGCGGAAAAGAAATACACTGAACAGCATTCTTGACGTCATTACGATGTTCCCCTTCATCATTCCCGGCTCCGTCCTCGGTATCGCTTTCGTCTTTGCTTTCAATAAATCTCCGATTATCCTTACCGGAACGGCGCTGATCATGATTATTTCTTTCGCGGTGCGGAGAATGCCCTATACTGTCCGTTCCTCCACCGCCATTTTGGGAAATATCAGTCCCAGCATTGAAGAAGCGGCCATTTCTCTGGGCGCCTCCGATATGACGACTTTCCGTAAAATTACGGTTCCCATGATGATGCCCGGCGTTCTTTCCGGCGCCATCATGAGCTGGGTCACCATCATCAGCGAGCTGTCGTCATCCATCATCCTGTACACGAACAGCACGCAGACACTCACCGTGTCCATCTACACGGAAGTCATCCGCGGCAACTACGGGAACGCTTCCGCGTACGCCACCATTCTCACGGTGACATCCATCCTGTCGCTGCTCCTTTTCTATAAAGTGACAGGCCGGCGCGACGTGTCGGTGTAAAGCGGGAGAATTTTATAAATAAAAAGTTAGAAGTTTATAATTCCGGAAATATGGCATAGTCGTTAAATGCGGTTATGCCAATTTTTATTTGCAGAAAAAAGCATGAGTAAGGAGCTGTGATATAACGCAGAAATGTTTTATTACAGCCTTTTATGATTATCTGCCGATAAAAATGGAATCCATGATAAGATGTCATTCGGAGTAATAGATTCTTCACTCCGTGTCACTATCCCGTTTTCTATTTTTCTCACAAAGCGTTCTTGTCTCTGTTTAGAATGACAGGAGTCGATAAGACGTTATCCTAAGCACAGCAAAGAATCTGCTGCTATGATGAGGGGAACGTTAAACGTCATCCTGAACGAACGTGAAGGATCTGTACCCGCTGTGTCATCGTTCCGCTTCCCTGCTTTCTCATACAGTATTCTTATCCCCGCTCAGAATGACACCAGACGGCAAGGCGTCATAATGAGGGAAACATTAAACGTCATTCTGAGCACCAGCGAAGAATCTGTTGCCGTGGTGAGGAAAGCCGGTAAGCTGTCATCAGAAGTCATAGATTCTTCACTCTGTGTCACTGTTCCGTTTTCTATTTTTCCCACAAGGCATTCTTGCCTCCGTTCAGAATGACGACGGACGGCAAGCGTCATCCTGAATGAATGTGAAGGATCTATGACTGTGGTGAGGGAAATGGAAAGAGCCTAGTGGGAAGTTATGAGCGGAATAGAGTCATTACTCCTCATCACATAGATGCGTTCATGTTTTATCGGCAGCAGACATGCTGTAAATATAACTGAGAAGTACCGCTTAACAGCGGTTTTTTTTTATTGCATTGTCGGGATAAAAATGTAAAGAAAAAGGAGTACGGGAAAAGTATTTCAAAAAAATTTCAAATTATTTTTCCTGTTTCAGCAAATTTAAACTCGAAAGGGATACTATAATGACAGCGCTAAGGACTGTTCCTTTCCGGAGAGGGAACAGGGAAAGGAGAAAAGAGTATGGCTAAGAAATTGGAACTTAAATTCCTGACTTCCGCGAATACGGAGCTTATTGTGAGCATTGCCGATCCGAAGGACGGGCTCGCTTTGTCCGCCGTGCAGGCGGAGGCCGCAAAAATCATGCCGGTGCTGGCAAACGGCAAGGGCATCGGGGCGGCTTCTTTCGCTAAGGCGGTCATGGTGACCACTACGGAAGAAGAAATTCATTAATTTTGAAAGCGAACTATAAGGAGAAATATATTGAAAAGGAAAGGAGGGATAATGATGGCAGTTTCCAAATCTGTGGAAAAAACAAGGCTTCTGGTACGTGTTGAAAATACGGACGGTTCTTTGAAGAATCTGACTTTCAACAATATCAGGGAAAGCGCGTCTGATGAAGAGCTGCTTCATGCGGGGAAGGCGATCGCCGGACTGCAGGTGAAGGCGCTTGATTCTGTCCGCCGCTCTGATGTGGCTGTTCTGACTGACGGCGAATAATCCGCCGGAGATGGGCAGGGAAGGGCCCGGGTTACGGACTCGGGCTTTTCCTTTTTAGGATAGGACGCTCTCCTGTCCGTTTTTGAAAATAGGGTTCGCAGGGCTGTGGAAACGCCTATTGACAGACGGGGGAGAAAGTTCTATTCTTAAATTAATATAGAACATATGTTCTATAAAAAGGAGCGATATTTTATAAAAGATGCAAAAACGAGGAATTTCTTGTAACGGAAGTGGATATTTCTTGAATGAAAGTGAGGATTGGGAATGCATTTTGATTATATCAGGCTTCGGGCACGGATCCGTGAGAAGCTGGGGTCTGACGTTGTTTTTGCGGCAAGGCTGGGGATCAGCAAGACGTCTTTGTCTCTGCGGCTGAATAATCAGCTTCATTTTTCCCAGCGGGATATTTATAATTCCATGCGGATTCTGCAGATCAGGCCGGATGAGGTGGGGGCGTATTTCTTTGAGCGGCCCCGTTGTGAGGAGTTTTATTTTTGATGGAAAGGAGGGCCTATGGATGCAGGTTCGTGGATGGAGGCTTTTGAACGGGCTTCGGAGCGGCTTGTGGCGGACTGGCAGGTGAAGCTGGTGACGACGGGTCTTTTGGCGGAAGGGGTTTTTCCTGTGGAGCTGATCAGTTTATTTGCGCTGGCGGTATTTATTGATCTGGTGACGAAGTGGATGGCGCTTGCCCACAAGTATCTGGAGGCGAAGGGGGAAGAGGATCGTGATATGGTATCGTGTATTCTGGCGATTCCCTCGGCGCATCGGGCCGGAATGATTTCCAGCAGGCAGATGAAGCGGCTGTTCGCCGGAAAGATGGTGCTTTACATTCTGCTGACCGTCGGCGGCGGTGCGGCAGACCGGCTTCTGGCAAGTGTGGGACGGCCGGATCTGTTTATGGAAATGTGTGTCAGTTATCTGGCGGCGTCGGAGATGCTGAGTATCGTGGAGAATCTGAATGATGCCGGTGTCGGGGCTGGTAAGGAAGTTGAAAAGGAAGTGATGAGGGGAAGGAAGTATTTCTTTTCGTAAAATATGGATAAACGGATTATGACTTTGGATGAAATAGGAACGCGCCTGGAGGCTGCCCGCGGTAGGATTGACCGGATTTACTGCCACTGGACGGGGGCGCCGTACCAGCTGGTGGAGTGCCTGGCATATCATGTGGTGATTGACCGGGGCGGGTACTACCATGTGATTCATGAGGATTTCACGGAGTGCCTGGCGCATACGTGGCACAGGAACAGCCGGTCGATCGGTGTGGCGCTGGCGTGCTGCCGTGACGCATGCTGCTACTATGACGCGCCGAGCGGTGTGGATCTGGGGTGTGAGCCGCCGACAGAGGCGCAGGTGGAAGCGCTTGCGATGTTCTGCGCGGGGGCTGTGGAAGAGCTTGGACTGTCGGTGTCAGATATTTACACACATGCAGAGATGGCTGCTTTTGACGGGTACGGGATCGGCAGCGGTGATCCGGATATGCGCTGGGATCTGCTCTATGTCCCCGATTACGGTGACGGCGGCCGGCTGGTTCCCGGCGGTGAGCTGATTCGGGGGAAAACAAAATATTACAGGAAGCAGAGGAGCGGGCTCCTGTGCTTATGAGGAAAGACGCTGTCTTGTCAGGAGACGGCGTTTTTACGTGGACATAAAAAGAAATGAAGAAATGAAAAAGAGTATCTTCTCCGCGCAGGAGTGAAGATACTCTTTTCTTTTAATCTGTGATGGTTCCGATCCCCGGCTGATCCATTTTTTCCACTTTCACCGCTTCCAGATGATAGAAGGGGGCGGTGAGGTGATCGTTCAGATGGACCGTGGCTTCGCGGAGGATGCCATACACTTTGATCCATGTGACGCCGTCTTCATAGCCGGTGAAGTTGCCGTCAGAGGTAAATTCAAAATCCACATAGCCGCCTGTACAGTAAGGACAGGTGGGGCCGTTTCTTCCTACGAAGTAGTGGCCGTTGATGGAAATGAAATAGCCTTCAATGAGGACAGTTTTGTCTTTGTAGTCGCGGAAGTTCATGAACCAGTCGTTGATCTGTGTCATATACCGCTTATCGCCGACGACGATGTCTATGTTGTTGTAATCAAAGTTTTGCCGGTCCGTTTCCAGATTGTAGGGATATTCAAAGACAGGATACTTCGATTTTTTCCCTTCAGGAGCAGCTGGTTCAGGCGCCGGCTGTTCTTCTTTCTGCGGAGCCGGCTCCTGTGTTTCTGCCGGCGCCGGGGTTTCCTTGGCCGCCGGAGGAGTTTCCGCTTTTTTTGCTTCCTGCACGGTTTTCCTGGTAATGATCTGCGGCGGATCCTGCGCTTTTTCCTGTGTGCCGCAGCCGCCTAAGAGAAGAAGCGGCAGGCAGAGAAGCCATATTTCTTTTCTCATTCAAAAGCCTTCTTTCATTTTCCGTATGCCCGCGGCGATAAAGAGGAGGACAATGTCAGTGACGACAATGGATGCTCCTGTGGGAATCGAGCCCATGTAGGAGATGGTGAGTCCTGCCATGAATGTGGCCACGGAGAAAACGGAGGAGAGGATGATCGTCGTCTTGAACTGCCGGCAGAGCTGCATCGCGGTGAGCGAAGGAAATACGATCAGGCTGGAAATAAGGAGAGCGCCCATCATGCGCATGCCAAGGACGATCGTGATGGCTGTGAGAAAGGCGATGATCATATTATAGAGCCTTGTCCGTGTGCCGGTGGCGGAGGCGAACGGTTCATCAAAGGTAACCGCAAATATACGGTTATAAAACAAAATGAAAAGGAGTACGACGGAGATGCCGAGGATGACGGAAAGGCGAACATCATCGGCGCTCATGGCAAGGATGCTGCCGAACATGTAGTTGCACACGTCGGTATTCATTCCCGTACTTAAGGAAATCGTCATGACGCCGATGGCAAGAGCGCCGCTGCAGAGAAGAGCCGTAGCAGAGTCGCCTTTGATCTTCGCGCTGTCTTTCAGCTGGAGAAGAAAAAAGGCGGCGGCGATGCAGGCAGGGATGGAAATGGTGAGGGGCTCCGCGTGAAAAGCATAAGCGATGGCGAGGGCGGCAAATCCCACATGGGAGAGTCCGTCGCCGATCATGGAGTACCGTTTCAGTACAAGGCTGGTCCCTAAGAGGGAAGCGCAGAGGGAAACAAGGCAGCCCACAATGATGGCGCGCACCATGAAGGGATAGCTGATCATTTCAATAAAGATATCCATCATAGCCCGCCTCCTGCAAATCTCTGCCCCACGGGGCTTCTGAGATACTCTTCCGTCGTTCCGAAGAACTGCTGTGTCCCGCCGGACAGGTGGAGAATACGGTTTGCCTGTCCCAGGGTGCCGCGGATGTCGTGGGAAACCATGATAACAGTGACGCCGTACTTCTCTATGCAGTCCTTGAAAATATGATAAAGCTCACCGGTCATGATGGGATCAAGGCCGGTCACCGGCTCGTCCAGGAGCAGGAGTTTTCCCGTGGCGCAGAGTGCCCGCGCAAGGAGTACACGCTGCTGCTGGCCGCCTGAAAGATCGCGGTAGCACCGTTTTTTCAGACTGGCGATGCCGAGCATTTCCATTTTTTCTTCCGCGTCTTCCTTATCCGATTTTCGATAAAAAGGATACATGCCGCAGCGGTTCAGACGGCCTGAAAGAACGACTTCCCAGACACTGGCGGGAAAATCTTTCTGCACGGGGGTCTGCTGGGGAAGGTATCCGATTTCTGTAGGCTTGAAGCCGTCGGCAGTTACGATTTCCCCGCCCGATGTTTTTTTCAGGCGCAGAAGCGCTTTCACCAGTGTGCTTTTTCCTGCGCCGTTTTCACCGACGATTCCGAGGTAGTCCCCTTCATCGACGGAGAAATTCAGGTCGGAAAGAACCGCTTTTCCATCATAAGATACGGAAAGATGGCGGCATGTAAGCAGACTCATCAGTTGAGCGCCTCCTTGAGAACTTTCACATTATGGTTCATGAGGTCAATATAAGTTACGCCTTTTTTGAATTCTTCATCGCTTACGTTGTGGACGGCGTTCAGAAGCTCATTTTTCGCGCCTGTGGCTTCTGCGATGGCTTTGCTCATCTGTTCATTGGACATCTCGATGTGGAATACCACCGGAATATGGTCTTCCTTCACCTTATCCACGAGGAAGGCAATAGTTGCCGGATTGGCTTCCGTATCAGTGGAGCAGCCGGGGAAAGCGGCGTAGTAGGTCAGGCCGAATTCTTTGGCGAAATAAAGGAAGGGGAAACGGTCACCGACGATGATTTCTTTTCTCTTTGCGTGATCAATGACGTCATGGAAATCCTTATCCAGTTTTTCCAGTTTCGCAATGTAAGCCTCAGCGTTTTTCTGATAAGTCTGGGCATTGTCCTTGTCGAGACCGGAAATGGTTTCGGTGAGGGCTTTTACGATCTGGATAGCGTTGGCGGGAGAGGTCCAGACATGCTCATCCATTTCAGGGCCTTCTTCGCCGTCATGGTGGTGGTGCTCCTTGTCATCATGATGATGCTCTTTATCATGGCTGTCCTTGTCATCGTGGTGATGTTCTTTGTCTTCGTCATGATGATGGTCCTTATCTTCATCATGGTGGTCTTTGTCGTCGTGATGGTGTTCATGTTCTTCTTCCTGCATGCCTTCAGACATTTCTTCTTCATACAGTTTGACGGTATCCATCATTTTGAGTGTTTTGAGCTTGCTCTTGTCTATGGAGCTTAACATGCCGTCCACCCATTCATCGGAGTCGCCGCCGGTGTAAACGAAAAGATCGCTCTTGCCGATGGCCTGGATGTCTTTCGGAGACGGTTCATAACTGTGGGCTTCCGCGCCCGGTTTGAGAAGCATAGTGACCTCTGCTTTATCGCCGACAATCTGGCGGACAAAGTCGTAAGAGGCGAAATTGGTACAGATGATTTTCAAAGGTTCTTTCCCCTTGGAATCGGGAGCACCGCTCTTGTTTAATGAGCAGGCGGCAAAAGCAAAGACGGCGAAGCACGCCATCAGGCAGGCAATTATTTTTTTCATGGAAATCCTCCTAACTAATACAATGGAAATAAAAATGCAAGCGCCGGGTTTAATCGGTGAGCTTGACACGGAGGGTGACCAGCGTGGAGGAAACCGTGAGAAGAGAAACGGCGGAAAGGGAAAGAACGGCGGAAAAAAGATGGGGGATGGAAACGGATCCTCCATTGTCCGCCGGGATCGTGACAGACGAACAGACGGAAAGCGTCCGGAGGCACAAATCGATCTTTTCGCAGATCGGGCAGGGATCGCTGCTATGGCCGTGGTCATGGGACAGTTCTTTTGCAATGAAAAAGAAGGATAGAGCCAAAGTGAGAACGAAAGCGGCACTGATGAAGAGCGCTGTCAGTTTTCTGCGGTATGCCATGATTCCTCCTCTTTAATGATGGAAAATAAAAAAGCGCACGTTTTAAAGGCGGTGCGCAGTCCCGTAAAGTTTCTCAGCGGCAGTCTTTGCAGACGCCGTAAACCGTCGTTTTCGATAAATCAATGTCAAACTTGTCGCCGCGGAGGACGTCCCGGAGCAGTTTGTCGGAAATTTTCTGTGTCATATGGGTCGTCCGGCCGCATTTCAGGCAGGTGATGTGAAGCTTGTCATCACAGGTTTCCGATGAGACATAGCGGTACACATTTTCCCGGTTGTTCTTGCCCGGCGAGCGGAGAATAAGGCCTTCCCGCTCCAGCATGGCGAGATTCCGGTACACCGCGCTGACGCTGATTTTCGCGTGCTCTTCCGCAACAAGCTGCGCCGCCAAGTCCCGCGCGGAAATGGTCATGTCAGGGTGGCTTTGGAAAAATTCAAATAATTTTTTTCTCTGTTCGGTCATATACATGGGAGCACACTTTCTAAATATGCGATTTTCTCGCAAATTATTATAACACAGTGGAAACGAATGTCAAATAAATAACGGAATGGAAAAAGAATTTTTTAAGAAATATTTTCGCCGGATCGGGAATGGGCAATCATTTTTTCCAGTGCCCTCTTTACCACCTTTCGGAAGCGTTTTTCCGCTTTTTCATAAACCTCATGGGGAGCGACGGATTCGCTGTCCGTCCGTTTGGCGACGACGCCGCAGATGGAAGCGGCTTTCAGTCCCAGCACGGCACAAAGTGTAAAAAGGGTGGCGTTTTCCATCTCATAATTCGTGCATCCGATATGCCGGAAATCTTCCAGAGAACCTTGCAGCCGTTTCAATACATAGCCGCCGAAGCTGTCATACCGTTCCTGTCCCGGCCAGAAGCTGTCGGTGCTGATGGAAATCCCCGTTTTGAAAGGGATGCCTGATTCCTTTGCCGCTTCGCGGAGCGCAAGGACAGTATCCATGTCAGCTGCTGCCGGAAATTCGATGGGGGCGTATGCACGGGAAGCGCCGTCCATGCGGACCGATGCTGTATTGATGACCACATTGCCCAGGTGCAGATCCTCCTGAATGGAGCCGGTCGTGCCGACGCGGATGAATGTTTCCACGCCGAGGCGGGCCAGCTCTTCTACGGCAAAGGTGACGCAGGGGCCGCCCATGCCGGTGGACATGACGAGGACAGGTGCGTTTTCTATCCGGGCGAGCCATGAGGTATAATCCCGATGCGAGGCGATGAAGAGGGCATTTCTATCCAGCGCTTTGGCAAGGCCTTCCACACGGCCCGGGTCGCCGGGGAGAAGGGCGTATTTCGCGCCGCGGATCATGCCGGCAGAAAGCCCCGTGTGGTACATGATTTCTGCGGGACCGGCGTAATTTTTCACATGGTGCTCCTTTCATAAAACCTGTGCTTTTTTCTATTATAGCACTCATCAGGCATATAAAAATAAGAAAAATAATTATAGGGTGTGAAAGGTGCTGCTGTCCGGAGTGTCCTGTCATATGAAAGCATAAAAGAACTTCTGATGCTTACCGTCTTCCTCACCACAGCAGATCTTTCGCTCATGTTCCGGATGACATTTTACCGTCCGTTATCATTCTGAACGGGGGTAAGAATGCTTTGTGAGAAAATGGGTAAGCGGAACGGTGACACAGAGTGAAGAATCTATAACTCTCATGACTCCCTACGGGGGTCTTTCTATTTATCTCCTCACGGTGGCAGATCCTTCACGTTCGTTCAGGATGACGCCTTAACGTTCTTATACAAGGATCATGGAGTTGGCCGTCAGAAGGAGCTGCTGGCACACGTAGTGCGATTGAGGATACTCGCTTGTCGTAATGATTTAAATCGTACAAGAATAGTTAGCTTGCAGCTGACAGCTCACAGCTCACAGCTTATAGCTGACAGCTCACAGCTGATAGCTTTTATCTTCTTACCGTATCCCGTCATTCAGAGCGGAAGTAAGAATGCTGTATGAGAAAACAGGGAGACGGCTATGTGATACGGAGCGAAGAATCTATTACCCTGGATGACGCCTTACCGTCTCCCCTCATTACTGTAATAGACTTTCACATTCGTTCAGGATGACGTTTTACCATTAGTGACATTTTTATCAGCCGATAAAAAAGAGCATCCGTAGCAGCGGGAGAAAATGCTTTTCTGTTTCACCGCACTATTCTGTGTCTATCGTTTTCGATACAGAGGGGGATGTATGGTACAATGGAAAAAATACCTTTTATTTCATGAAGGAGCAGAGTATGTACGAAGAGACGACGATTGCCGCCATTGCTACCGCGCCCGGCGAAGGGGGAATCGGCATCATCCGCCTGAGCGGCGTTTCCGCATCGGAGATCGCAGACAAAATATTTCATACGGGAAAAATTAAAACCTTTAAAGAAGCTGTGCCTCGCATGATGTATTTCGGCCATGTGACGGACGGCGAAAAGAGGATTGACGAAGGTCTTGCGGTGTACATGAAAGCCCCTCATTCCTACACGGGAGAAGACGTGGTGGAAATCCAGATCCACGGCTCGGCGGAGGCGCTCCGGGAAACACTGGCCCTTGCTTTGCGAAGCGGCGCAGTTCCCGCCATGCGCGGCGAATTTACCAAACGGGCTTTTTTGAACGGCCGTCTTGATCTGGCGCAGGCGGAAGCCGTCATGGACATTATCAGCGCGAAAGGGGAAGCGGCGCTTACCCAGGCGGAAAGCCATCTGTCCGGCGCGCTTTCCGGTTTTGTCCATGAGGTCATGGAAAAACTCAAAGACCTCATTACGAAATTGGAAGTGACCATCGACTATCCCGAAGAAGATTTGGAAGACCTTACCATGGAAGAAACAGGGGACGCTTTGGAGAAAATTGACAAATCCCTGTCGGCGCTTCTGAAACGGTCCGAAGAGGGACGGGTTATCAGGGAAGGACTCCGCACCGCGATTATCGGGAGACCGAACGCGGGGAAATCATCCCTGCTGAATGCCCTTCTGCAGGAAGAACGGGCGATTGTCACCGATGTGCCGGGCACAACGCGGGACACCATTGAAGAGGCGGTTCGCATATCGGGAGTTTCCCTCCTTCTTATGGATACCGCCGGTCTGCGGGAAACAGACAATAAGGTAGAGCAGATCGGGATCGAACGGGCGCGGGCATCCATGGAAAAAGCAGATCTCATTCTTGCGGTCATTGACGGTTCGTCGCCTCTGGATGAGGAAGATAAAACCATTCTTTACAGCCTCGGCGGAAAAAAGGCAATTGTCATTTTAAATAAATATGACCTCACGCCGGAAGTCAAGGCGGAAGATATATGGGAAATCGCGGGACATGTTCCTGTTGTTTCTCTTTCTGCCCGTTACGGGAGCGGGATGGACGAACTGCGGGAAGAGCTGCGGAAGATCACCGAAAAGCAGGATGCCGACGCGGGTCGTGTCCTCTTCCTGACCAATCTTCGCCACGTGGAATTGGTACGGAAAGCGCTGGACAATGTTCTCCGCGCGAGAGCGTCCGTCCGTGAGGGTCTTCAGGCGGACTTCATCGTCATCGATCTCACGGAAGCCTGGAAAACGATGGGGGAAATCACGGGCGATACCATGGATGATGAACTGATCCATTCCATTTTCAGCCGATTCTGCGTGGGGAAATAAAGTTCTTCCATAAATCATGGGGCAGAGAATCAATCGGATATGTTTGGATAAGGCGGCGGAGCTGCCGGGCGTTTTCCGGCGGGCTTCCCGCTTTTGCATTGACTTTTATTTTTTCTTATGGTAATAATGAAAATATCTATCATTATCATATTTTACCTGAAATGGGGTGCTTATAAATGAGAAAATATGCGGGAGGGTTCATTCTGCTTGTCCTGAGCCTTCTTTTTATCATCGGGGAGCAGACGGTGGCGGGGCCGTGCCCTGTTATGCCGGACGGCAGGTTTATGGTGTGCCATTGGGCGGGGCAGGCGGTTCTCGGCGTGGGGATCGTGCTTGTGGTTCTTTCGCTGCTTCATCTGGCCTTTAAAAATGACGGTATGAAATTGGGCTTAGATCTGGCAGTCATTGCCGATGCCGTCCTTTTACTGATGATTCCCAACCGCCTTATTCATCTTTGTATGAAAAACCATATGCAGTGCCATACGGTCATGGAGCCTTTTGTACTGATTATGGGGGTATTGATGATCGCGGCGGCGCTGGGTGATTTCTTTTTCCGGCGCCGTGTCGTGAAGAAAGAGGCCGCCCATGGATCTTAACCGGCTGCCATGGATGAATCTATCCCGCCGTCCGCAGCGGACGGCGGCTCTCCTCGTGCTTACCTTTTTCCTGTCCTTTGTCATTTTTGCCGGATCCATGACAGTCGTGAGCCTTCAGAACGGTTGTCATTTTTGCCGGATCCATGACAGTCGTGAGCCTTCAGAACGGTCTGGGGACATTGGAAAATCGTCTTGGCGCGGACATTATCGTCGTGCCGAACACGGCAAAGCGGAAAGTAGATCCTAAAACGATGATACTGGACGGGACACCGGGCTATTTTTACATGGAACGGGAAAAGATGGTGCTGATTTCCCATATCGAAGGCGTGGAAAAGGTATCGCCCCAGATATTTCTCGCGTCCCTTTCTGCTTCCTGCTGCTCCGTTCCGGTGCAGATTATCGGGTTTGAGCCGGAAACGGATTTTATTATCCAGCCGTGGATCCGTGAAAGCTACGGCAGAGAACTTGCCCATGGCGATGTGGTGGTGGGCTCGGCAGTCAATGCGGACGTGGGTGATACGATCCGTTTTTACAACAAAGACTGCCGCATCGTAGCAAAACTGGCGGCGACCGGTACGGGGCTTGATACTGCGGTCTATACGAAAGCGGAGACCATACGGACACTCATTGAGGCGTCGTCGAAGATGGGGCTGAATCCGCTTTTTGAAGGCGATGTGGAAAACGTTATTTCTTCCGTTTACATCAAAGTAAAAGACGGTTATGACATTAAAAAAGTGACGGAAAATATCAATCTCCGTATACGCCGTGTGAAGGCAATCCAGATGAAAGACATGCTTTCCGAAATAGCGGGCAGCCTTTCAGGGATTTCAAAAACGATCACCCTTCTTTTCGCGGCGGTCTGGGTGATGGTGTTCATCGTTCTGGTCGTTTCTTTCTCCGTCCTTGTGGGAGAAAGGAAAAAAGAATTTGCCCTGCTCCGCGTGATGGGAACGTCACGAAGAAAACTGGCAGGGATTTTATTGAAAGAAACTCTTATCCTGAGCGTTTCCGGCGGCGCGGCAGGCGTGCTCATGGGACTCCTTGTGGTGATTCCTTTCAGCGGGCTTATTGAAACGGGACTGAAACTACCCTTCCTTCTTCCTGGGATTAGGGAAACGGGATGGCTGGCGTTTGCCGCGATGGCGGTCATCTGCCTGGCGGGCCCCGCGGCATCGGCATATGCTGTGCTGCGCCTGTCCCGTGTCGATCCCGCGACGATTTTAAGGGAGGGTGAATAAATGCGTCTGGAAGCAGAGCAGGTAACGAAACAATACCAAACAGATCCGAAAAAAGCACGGTTTGCTTATGCCCTTTCCGGAACCGATCTGGTGGTGGAGAGCGGAGAATTTGCCGTCATTACAGGAAAATCGGGAAGCGGAAAATCCACGCTCCTCCATATCCTTGCAGGGCTGCTTCAGCCGACATCGGGCTGCGTGCTGGCGGGAGGAAAAGATTTGTACCGTATGGCGGACGGTGAATTGTCAAAGTTCAGAAATGAAAATATAGCCGTCATTCCCCAGGGTGGCGGAGCGATTTACAGCCTGACGGCGGAAGAAAACATCCGTCTGGCCCGGAATATCTATGGAAAGAAAGAAGAGAAAGACATTCTGCCGCTCATGAGAGAATTGGGGATCAAACTGCTGAAAGACGCGTATCCATCCGAACTTTCCGGCGGCGAGCTGCGCCGCGTGGCCATCGCAAGAGCGCTCTTCCAGGGCACAGGGATCCTTCTTGCCGACGAGCCGACTTCTGACCTTGATGAAGAGAATACGGATATCGTCGCAAAGCTCCTCCGCCGGGCGGCAGACAGCGGGAAAACGGTTTTTGTCGTCACCCACGAGATGGATATGCTGCCCTATGCCGATTCCCACTACATTATGAAAGAAGGCGTTCTGAGGAAGGCCGATGAGAAGATAAAAGCTATCAGCTGTGAGCTGTCAGCTGATAGCTAAATATTCTTTTACGATATGATCCTTGTATAAGACGTTAAGGCGTCATCCTGAGCGGCAGCGAAGGATCTATTACCGTAATGAGGAAAATCGGTAAGGCATCATCAGCATAATAGATTCTTCACTCCGTGTCACCATCCCGTTTCCTGCCTTTCTACCACGGTATTCTTGCTTCCGTTCAGAATGACGATTTTGGGAAAGCGCGTCATTATCAATGGGGAACAGAAAACGGCATGATGACGAAGACCGAAAGACATTGCCCAGAGCGATAGCAAAGAATCTGCTGCCGTGGTGAGGGAAACGGTAAGGTGTCATCAGAGTAATAGATCCTTCGCTCTGTTCCACTGTTCCGCTTCCCTGCTTTCTCATACAGCATTCTTACTTCTGCTCTGAATGACAGGATACGGCAAGGCGTCATAGTGACGGAGGGACGCTAAGCATCATAATGACAGAGAACATTAAACGTCATTCTGAGCGCCAGCGAAGAATCTGTACCCGTGGGGAGGAAGCCGATAAGAAGATAAAAGCTATCAGCTGTGAGCTGTCAGCTATTAGCCGTTAGCTGTGAGCTGTCAGCTGCAAGCTAACTATTCTTTTACGATTTAAATCATCTGTGATGCGGGAAAAGAGGAGTTCTTGTATAATATGTTTATTGAGAAACAGATGTGTTGAAGGAGGACTCATCGTATGTGTGGCGGATTGAAGAAAAGATACATTTTGACGGCATTGGTGTGTTTCGGCGCTGTTATGTCCGGCGGGGGTTTTGCGCAGGCGGAAAGCACAACGACGGAAAGCCGCAGTGAGACGCGGACGACAGTGGACAGGAATGGAACGATTGCCGAGCGTGTCCGGCGGACAGAATCGCGCACAACGGTTTCCAGCGAGACAAAGGATAGTGATGCGATTCGGAATATGGCCGCAGAACAGCGCCGGCAAATGGAACGTATGGGATTGCCGCATACGGGAAACCGGGAGTTTAATGAGAAGGTGGAATATCAGTATGAGTCCGGCGTGGTGCTGAATGAGCTCCTTGCGCCGCTTGTGGTACCTAATCGAAATGTGCCCAAGTCGATTGGGACATGGGCAGGAATGACTTTCCAAAATGACAGGATTATAGAGCAGGGGATCCTGGCAAAATGCAAATCCGGCGGCAAGTGGGGTATTCTTGGCACAGACGGGAAAGAGCTGATTGCTCCTGCTTATAAGGAAATCTTGGATGTGAATGACCGCACCGGTGTGATTCATGTCATGGTGGATAAGAAAACCACCCGGTTCATTTCCAAAACAGGCGAACAGCTGACACCGGAGGCCGCCGATGAATCGGACCGCCGGAGCAGGACGGATGCTGCCGGGCAGGAAGACAGCCGGGAGTATTATGACAGCGACGGCTATACGTCCTTTAAAGAAAAAGGGAAATACGGTTTCAAAGACGGCATGGGGAAGGTGGTCATCTCGCCGCGGTATAAGGATGTGCTTGCCGAGTTCAGTGAAGACCGTGCTTTCGTGAAGAATGAGAAAGGGAAGATCGTTGCTGTTGACGGCAGCGGCAGGGAACTGTTCCAGGCGCCGTCCAATCAAATGTATGCGTATGAAGGCGGTTTGGCCGAGTACCGCCGTAAAGTAGGAGGCTTCAATGTGGGCAGTCTGCTGGGCTTTGTGACCGGCGGCCTGATATACGGAGGATTCGGCTATAACGGCATCGGTCTTGGCGGTTTTACCTATGACGGAGCCAAGCGCGGTTACATAGACCGTGACGGAAATATCGTCATTGACAGCAGGAATGATAAAGTATGGCCCATGACCTGGTATGGTACAGTCATTAAAAATGACGGGAAAACCGGTTTTGTAAATCGGAAAGGAGAATATGTTATCCGGCCGGGAGATTATGATGTAGGCGACTTGGACGAGATTAACGGCCTTTTGGTATTGAAAGACGGAAGGACCGGAAAAAGCGGGATTTTCAGTGTGGAAACGGGACAGCAGGTGATTCCTTTCCGGTATGACGGTATCACCTTTGCCGGTTCCGACCGTCTGGTCGTAGAGAAAAATGGGGTCCGCAGCTTATACAATATGAGAACAGGGTATTCTGTATTTTCCGTATCTACCGACATGACGATCGATCCTTTCCTTCATGACCGGCTGACATGGGTGCACCAGGGAAGCAGCAATTACGAGGTCATCAATGATCAGGGACAAATCCTGTTTGCTGATAAAGAAGGCCTTATTGAAGAGGCACGCCCGTTCAGCCACGGATACAGCGCAGTGAAAGCCAAGGGAAAGTGGGGAATCATGGACGCTTCCGGGAAATGGCTTGTACAGCCTGTTTATCAGGATCTCGATATATTATAGAAAAATAACTTTATATAAAGAATGTTTGTCAGAATGACAGCGGACGGCAAGGCGTCATAGTGAGGGAAACGGTAAGAAGATAAAAGCTATCAGCTGTGAGCTGTGAGCTGTGAGCTGCAAGCTGCAAGCTAAATATTCTTTTACGATATGATCCTTGCATAAAACGTTAAGCGTCATCCTGAACGAACGTGAAGGATCTGTTACCGTGGTGAGGAAGCCGATAGGATCACTTCCGCCATTTGGAAGTCTTGGAACATTCTTCACGCCGTCCGTAAATGACATGGTATAATAAAAATAAATTTGCGATGGAAAAATCAGGGAGGGCGCATGAGCCGGGCAGATACACAATACCTTGGAATTATAAAGAATATACTGGACGCAGGGAGCTTAGGCGATAACCGCACGGGGATGCCGGCGTATAAACTGCCGCACCAGATTATGCAGTTTGATTTGGAAAAGGAATTTCCGATCCTGACCACCAAGTTTGTGGCATTCAAGACATCGGTGAAAGAAATCCTTTGGATATGGCAGAAACAGTCCAATGATGTGCGTCTTCTCCAGCAGTGGAACTGCCATGTGTGGGATGAATGGATGCGGGAAGACGGCACCATCGGAAAGGCTTACGGCTACCAGCTCGGCAAGTATCATCAGGTGGATACGCTTCTGGAAACGTTGAAAAAAGATCCTCAAAGCCGCCGTATGGTGGTAGATCTGTGGAATGTGAAGGATCTGCCCGATATGGCGCTGTATCCCTGTGCGTTTCTTACGATGTGGGATGTTTCCGACGACGGCCGCTTAAATTGTATGCTCGTCCAGCGCTCGGGGGATATGGGTCTTGGCGTTCCTTTTAATATGGCGCAGTATGCGGCTCTTGTCCACATGATTGCCCAGGTGAGCGGACTCCGCGTCGGACTTTTTACGCATGTTATCAATAATGCCCATGTGTATAAAAACCACGTGGACGCTATGAAGACACAGCTGGCCCGTCTGCCGAAGGCTTACGATGCGCCTGTCCTGAAACTGAATCCCGATGTTCATAATTTCTACGACTTCAAGCCGGAGGATATCGTGCTGGAAAATTATAAGCACCATGAAAAGATTGCCATGGAGGTTTCCGTATGAGCCTGTCCATCATCGTTGCCCGCGCGGCGAACGGCGTCATTGGTAATGATAATAAACTTATCTGGCATTTGCCGGACGATTTGAAAATGTTTAAATCCCGCACGATGGGACGCCCCATCATCATGGGAAGAAAGACCTTTGAGAGTCTGCCGAAAGTGCTTCCCGGCCGCGTCCATTATGTGCTGACAGGAAACAAGGCATACAGCGTGCCGGAAGGGGTTTATGTGTTCCACACTGTAAAAGAATTGCTCTCTGCTCTTCCTGAAGGGGAGAATTTTATCATCGGCGGGGAAAAGATGTACGAAGCCATGTTTCCCTATGCGGATAAAATGTATATCACGGAAATAGAAAAAGAGTATGACGGCGACGCGGTATTTCCTTCTTTCCGCAAAGAAGAATGGAAAGAGACGGAATCTGTCATGGGGAAGGGAGATCCGGTCCATCGCTTTGTCACTTATGAAAGAGTGAGGGGATAAGCGCTGCGGCAGCGGAAAGATATAAATTTGATCAAGAGTGGTTGCGGTTTGCAGACGGGGAGGATGTATGCGGAAACGTCAGGGGTTCGCCTTGCTTTGGGCGGTATCGGCGGTAAGCATCGTATTTCTTCTCGGAGGGACCGCTTTTTTTATGCTTCGGGCAGCGCTGCGCTCTGAACAGGCCATGGAGATTGAGGCGGATGAAGCTTTTCTGGTACAGGAAGTCATGGAAACGATCAAGTATAACAGCCGCCTGCAGGGCGCGCTCCCTGTTCCTTCCGGAGACGTGGCGCGGAACGGACGGCAGTACCATATTTCAATAGAAGAAAATCATCGAATGATAGAGGGCGTGGAAATGCGGGAGGTCTCCTGCACTGTCACCGATAAGACAGGCACGTCCTTTTCTGCTGTCATGCTTTTGGAGGCGCCATGAAGCGGAAAGGGTTCATTTTTATGGAAGTCCTGCTGGCGCTTCTGCTCCTGTCAGCGCTGGCGGCGGCTGTTTTTCCGATTCTCGGGCAGACGGCGGGAGCCATGGCATTTATGGACCGGCGGAGGCGGGCAGTGAACGAAGCCGTTTTTGCTGCCGATTTCATGATAGAGAAGATACGGAACAATCTCAGGGAAAGCGCGGCGCAGATGAGCGGGAACATGTACAGGTACGAAGCGTATATATGGGTGAAGGATGGCAAGGATAAAAAGAAAAAAGTACGGGCTCCTTACAGCTTTTTCGTAGAGGGAGAAAAACTCAAGGTCCGTCTTCATAACGGCATGAGTGAGCCCGTGACAGGAGAGAATACGGGGAGCACGGAAATGACGGCGTTCCTCCCGCCGGAAGGAGGATCCGTATTTCAAGTGCAGCCGAAAGGGCTGGTGAACGTATCTTTCCGGATGGAAAGCCGGAATCCGAAAGAAGTATATGCTGTGAAAACGGCGATCCTTCCTTATCGTGACTTTTACGGGGTGGAGTAATGAGCAGGCGGAAAGGATTTATGGCGGTATCGCTTCTGCTTCTTCTGTCGGCGCTCACGGCGGTGCTGGGAGGGCTTCTCTTCTCCCTTTCGCGGGGGCGCAGCGGGAGCCTGGCATATAGAAACGGACTGTCTGCCATATATGCGGCGGAGAGCGGAGCAAACTGGGCGCTCGCCTCTTTAAAACAGGGACCTGTAGAAAATAAAGAAAGAACCATCCCCTTGGATGGCAGAGAAGCGCGTGTCCGTATTTCTTCCGTGACAAAAGAAGGAAATACATGGAAAGGAAAGATTTCTTCCGACGGCGTGGATTTACAGACGAAGGCGATGCGCTTCGTGAAAATTACTTTTACTGTAGAAGACAGTGGAGAACGGAAAATTATGGTGGAAAGCGTGGAGAGTGACCGATGAGGTTGTGGACAGAAGGCATAGTATCACGGGTGAAGGCTTTCCTGCCTGCAGGAGGACGGAAAACCGTGGTCATGGCGGCGGCAGGGCGGTTATGGCTGGCGGAAATGGAAAAAGGAAAGTACCTTGTAAAGAAAAGCGCAGCGCTTCCGAAGATAACGGAAGAATCCCTTGCGGAAGCGTTTTCCTCCCTCAGCGGTATAGGGGAACGTGAGATAATCTTGATTTATAATTCTCCTGATCTTCACACGGCGTGCAGAACATTTCCCGCTATGGCAGAAGAAGAACTGGCGGAAACCATGTACTGGGAGCAGGACAGGATTTTTGGCGTCCGCGAGGATTTACGGCTTTCATGGAAAGCGCTTTCGGAAGATGCTGCCGGCTGGACAGTATCTCTGGCAGGAGTGCGGGAAGACTCGGTGGCATGCTGGCAGTCAGCGGCGGAAAAAGCGGGGAGAAAAATAACCCGGTGCATACCTGTGACGGCGGTGGAACTTCCGCGGGAGCGGCGGCCGCTGTATTTGTATGGGAAAGGAAAGTCTGCACTCTTCCTTTTCCGTGAAGAGCATGTGCAGGAATCACGGATACTGAATACAGCCGACGCTGATAAAAAATTACAAGTATTTATCCGCCATCTCTTAAAATCCTATGATATGGAAGGGCGGGATATCGTTTTCATCCCCATGAGCGGCGGAGTGAAAGAAATTCCTTTCTGGAAAGATTTGGCGGAAAGATGGCGGGGAAAAATCAAAACTTTATCCCTGTCGGACGAAATAGAACCGGAACCGGATGATTTTACGGATCCGGCTGATGAAAGAGAAGTCTTTTCTGAGGAAAGCGGAGAAGAGGATCATCTTGTAAAAACTTTTGCCTGTGGAGAAGAAATGGAAGAGGAATTGTGGACGATCCTTCTTCCTGTCATGGAAGCGGCGGACGGAGCAGAGATTGATTTTCTTGCCGGGAAAAAGAGGAAAGTACTTCCAGCCGGTGAAGTGAATTGGCTCCGCGCAGGCCAGGGGGTGTCGGCACTCTTTGCCGCTGCGGGGATTCTCTGTTTTATTCTTCTCGGATATACTTTTCTTGAAGAAAGGGAGGCGGAAGCGAAACTGGCGGGACTGTCCGCCGTACGCATCGAAATGGATGCGGAACGGAAAGAACGGGAAAAAGAAAATCAGCTCCTGTCGGAATTGAAATCCCTGGAAGAAAATGATCTCCGGTGGGAACAAAAATTGGTGGCGCTGTCGGAGTGCACGCCGCAGGGGATCGTCCTGTCCGAAATAAACGCCGGCGAAGGAACGGTCCATATCACGGGTACGGCGGATTCCCCGGTGACGGCCATGCGGTTTCAAAAGGAACTGGAAAAGGCCTGGGGCGGTAAAACATATATCGAAAAGCAAAAACGGGAACCAAACTTAAAAATGGCGGCGTTCACTCTTTTGTGGAAAGGCGGTCAGCCATGAGCCTCAATGAATTTCTGAATGATAAAAAATACACCGCCGCTTTCTTTCTGCTGGCGCTGTGTTTCTTTCTCCTCGACTGGTATCTTTTTGTTGCCGTGGGGGAAAAGGAAGAACACATCCGCCGGCTGGAGACAGAAACCGCTCTTCTGGAAAACCGGGCCAAACTTCCGAAAAGAAGCAGCCGGATGCCCTTTCTGGAAACTCTTCTCGAAGATACTGCGGCAGATACGGTTTTCTCCGCCTTTATGGAAAGCGGCTGCGCTGTGGAAGAAATAAAGGAAGAAGAAAATGAAAAGTTCCATGTATTTCATGTAAAAGGGAAAGGTTCTTTATCACAAATCACCGCGGCCTTTGGTATAATAAAAAGCAAAGAGAGATGGTCGGCGGCGGAGCTTTGCGCCCTGAAACGGGAAGGAAACCTTCTTGCCTATGAAGTAGAAGTCCGCGCCGTCCGAAACCGAGGTACGTATGAAAAAGAGAAATATAGTCCTGATCGGGCCTATGGGGACGGGAAAGAGCCGGGCGGCCAAAATACTCGCCGACGGCTTTGACTGGCAGCTTGCCGATACCGACCGCATGATGGAACGGGAAACAGGAATGCGGATTGCCGACTATTACCGCGCAGCAGGCGCCGAAGCCTTTGAAGAAAAGGAAATGGCGCTGATTAACCGCGTCCGGTACTACCACGAGGCTGTCATCGCCATGGGCGGGAATTATCCCATGACGGAAAAGAAATTCAGGCTGCTGTCCGAGCATGGCCTTGTGATTTTGCTTTTTGCCAAACCTTACCGTCTGGCAGAGCGGGTACGCCGCCGTGTCGGGAAACGGCCGACTATGGACTATTCCGACGTCGATGGTTACGTTCGGCAGATGCTCCGCAAATGGACAAAATGGAAAGACCGCGTCGATCTCGTCATCAACACGACAAATACCCATCCCGAGCAGACCGCACTCCTCGTGGCCAGGTACATTGACCGCCATCATGTGGAATTTGTAGAAAGAAATTAAATTAGCTGTGAGCTTTCAGCTATTCGCTGCGAGATATAAAAATTCATAATAAAGATGCAAACGATGGAGGAACATTTATCGTGGCAAATTATCGGAATTTAATGGTTTGGCAAAACTCCCGCAAGCTGGTGAAGCAAATTTATAATCTTACAGGGAAATTTCCTTTAGAAGAGAAATTTGGACTTGCTAATCAAATCCAACGGGCAGCAGTATCAATACCATCTAATATTGCAGAAGGGTATGGAAGGAATTCTGATAAAGAAATGATCCGTTTTCTATCTATTGCGAAAGGATCACTGTATGAAGTGGAAACACAATTGTATATAGCAATAGATCTAAAATACCTTTCAGAAAAGGAAACACAACCAGTTATGGAACAGTGTAATGAGATAGGTAAAATGATAACAGGTTTAATAAAAACGCTTTCGTGATATTTTACTGTGATAAATAAAATCGTGAACAGGAAGCTAAGAGATGGTATAACTAGCCTCTGGCTACTAGCTACTAGAGGCTAGTAGCCAGCAGCTAGAGGCTAGAAGCTAGAAGCTGTTTTACTAAAGGAGAAACTATGGAAAAAATAGCTGTGCTTACCTCCGGCGGGGACGCGCCGGGCATGAACGCGGCCATTCGAAGCGTGATACGGATGGCGGGTTTTCTGCATTGTGAAATCGTGGGTATCCATCGGGGGTACTCGGGACTTTTGGAAGAAGATTTCCGGCTGCTCACGAATCGTGATGCCGGCGGGATCATCCTCCGCGGCGGTACGATGCTGAGAACCGCCCGTTGTCCCGCCTTTTTTGATGAAGACAATCAGAAAAAAGGCGCGCAGATCTTAAAAAATCACGGGATAGAAGGACTTATCGTCATCGGCGGTGACGGTTCCGTCCAGGGGGCAGCAGCCTTGTCCAGCCTTGGCATACCCACTGTAACCATACCCGGCACCATAGACAATGATATGCACGGCACGGATGAAACCATCGGCCATGATACGGCGGTCAATGCCGTGGTGGGCGCGGTCAGCCGTATCCGTGATACCGCATCTGCCCACGACAGGGCAGCCATTATCGAGGTGATGGGACGGTTTGCCGGAAATATAGCCCTTGATGCGGGAATTGCCTGCGGTGCCGAATATATCCTTGTCCCCGAAGTTCCCTTCAGCCGTGAAAAGCTGGCAAGGAGCCTGATCGGGCAGATGAAAGAAGGCAGGACAAACAGCATCATTATCTGCGCGGAAGGCGCCGACGATGGCAGAGCTTTGGGAGACTGGCTGAAAGAACGGACGAATATAGATATCTGCACCACCATCCTGGGATTTATTCAAAGAGGCGGACGTTCCAGCGCCAGAGACAGCATCCTCGGCTCCCTCCTCGGTGCGGCAGCCGTGAAAGCCCTCTTAGACGGACAAATCACTTCTCTTATCGGGATGAATAAGGGGGAAATTCGTATTCTGCCGTACAGCGAAGCGGCCAAAGAAAAAAAGATATTCAAAAAAGGACTCTACACCCTGGCCGGTATACTGGGCGCCGCGCAGGAAGATGAGGATATAGCGGAAAGCGGACTGTAAAACATAGCGGAGAGTAAACGGTGATTGATAAGGGTTTTACCATTTTCCGGGAAATTATAGAAAGTACACATGTCCTGTTTTGTAAAATGCTGATTCAGCGGAAAGGATGGTGTACTTTTTATGTACGATATACCGTCTTTTTTTATTCATGAGTATTTAGAATTTATTTCATGTTATTTTCCTTTGATAAAGCGGCTTTTAGCCTCTAGTTTTTAGCTGCTAGCCGCTAGTAGCTAGTTACCAGCTCTTAGCTTCCTGTTCACGATTTTATTTTTCACATTAACCTCCAATATTTTTGAAAAAATAGGGGAATAGAGAAGGGGATTCCCCTGATTGAGTGAAAATGAGGGAGCTGTTATTTCTTACGTTTCCTTTCTTTACGAGTTTCACGGTGAAATTACATATCTTCGCTCGTATCTCTTGCTGCATTGAAGAGAAAACGGAGCAGGGATGATGAAAGCATTCTGCAATTTTGTTTAATCTTGTGGGGGCTGCTGTCTTTCAGGTTCGTTCTCTTTGTCTATGAGGTTGGTGGCTGCAGCATTTAAGAAAACACAGGTTTGTTTACAGAATCTGATTTTATATCTAATTTACTGATTAATAAGTTTTTGTATATTCTTTAAATCTCCTTTTAAAGAATAGTATCATGCGTTTTTGCTGCATGCAAGAAAAATCAAATAAAAAGGAATCTTGCAGTTTATGCTTATTATGAATATTTTGGAACGGACTTCTTATATTAAACAAGCCGGTATAATGCACAAGAAGAGAGAGGAGAGCAAAAACCTTTTGATTAAGGCTGCTGTTCGATAGATACTTCTTCTGCAGCATCTTCGCGGCGTTGGTATCTTTCAGTGAATGCTGGAGCAGATACAAGGAAGCGGCAATCCATTCGCGGAATCCGATTTTATAAGAGACAGCTTTGGCGGTACATTAGTAGCGTGTGTGAAGCAGATACGTTATACTATAAAAAATGTAAAATTTATAGTGATACAAGATTATTCTTTGAGGTAGAGGATGAAACAGGAAAACAGTCAGCCTGTAAAGCAGCATAAAAAAATGAACGGATTTGCGGACAGGAAACTTCTGGCAGGCCTTGTCTTTGCTGCGGGAGACTATATGGCATTGACCCTTTCAGCGTGTTTGGCACTGCATCTCAGAAACATCGTGATGACTTATAACATATATCATATCAACTTATCTTATATATTTTTCTGGATTCCTTTGGTTTTTATGCCCTTTATCCTGTACAGCGGGCTGTATACCAAGCGGATGCTTACTTATAAAATAACAGAGAAACTGTTCTATGCCTCTTTGTATGGAACGGTGTTTTCCATTATCCTTATGTTTATTGCCCAGGTGGCTGGAGAAGTATCGCGGCTCTTTGTGATTTTCTTTGTATTATTTAATTTTATACTTCTCTGTTTCGTTCGTTTTCTGACAAATAAGATCCTTCGTAAACTCCGCCTTCTTCAGATTCCTATCCTTATTCTCGGCGCCGGACTTTCCGGAGAAGCCATTACAAAGGAAATACGGAAGGATTCCGGCATGGGGTACAAAATCATCGGATTTCTGGAAGATAATAAGCCAAAGACGGAGTATATTAACCGATACCCTATCCTTGGCGGATTTGGTGATTTAGAAAAAGTAGTGCGGGAAACAAGTGTGGAATCCGTCTTGATTGCCGCGCCTGGATTGTCCCAGTCTGCCCTGTCGGATCTCATTTACCGGGCCCAGTTTTTAGTGAAAGACGTGGGTGTCATCCCGAACCTGGTGGGGGTGCCGATGTCCAACATAGAAGCGGAGTCTTTTTTCGATGCCAAAATCATGGTGCTCCATATCAAAAATAATCTGGCAAGGAAATCGAACCAGATAGTCAAGAGGCTTTTTGATGTCGCAGCAACCATAATCGGCGGCATATGTATTCTGCCTGTCCTTTTCATAGTGGCGGCCTGGATATACCATGATTCGCCGGGACCGGTCCTTTATAAGCATCGGCGGATCGGGAAAAATGGGAAAGAATTTGACTGCTATAAATTCCGCAGCATGTGTGTGAATTCCCAGGAAGTGCTTGAAGAACTTCTGGCATCGGATCCTGCGGCAAAAGAAGAGTGGGACAGAGATTTCAAACTGAAAAATGATCCCCGCATTACCAGAAGCGGAGCCTTCCTCAGGAAAACAAGCCTTGATGAACTTCCGCAGCTGATCAATGTATTGAAAGGGGAAATGAGCCTTGTAGGACCGAGGCCGATCGTCCGAAAAGAAGTGCCCCGCTATGAAAAATTTATCAAAGAGTACTACAGTGTCCTTCCCGGCATTACCGGTGTGTGGCAGGTAAGCGGGAGAAGTGATATAGACTATCCTGAGCGTGTCCGCATGGACAGCTGGTATGTCCATAACTGGAGCATATGGCTGGATATAGTCATGCTCTGGCGGACAGTCAGTGTGGTTTTGAGGCGTAAGGGGGCGTATTGATGGAAAAACCTATTCGTATTCTGCAAGTTCTAGGAATTGTAGGAGGCGGTGGTGTTGAAGCTGTTATCTTGGAGTACTACAAACATATAAATAGGGATAAAGTGCAGTTTGACTTTATTGTTCATAATGATAACAAAATTGATATTACTGAACAGATAGATGCAATGGGAGGGAGGGTTTATAAGGTTACACCATATTATAAAAATCCAATTGCATTCATGATTGAGGTCTATCATATCATTCGAAAATATAACTATAAAATCATTCATGTCAATATGAATACGCTTAGCGTATTTTCTTTGTTTCCTGCTTGGATAGCAAAAGTGCCGGTAAGAATACTTCATAATCATAGTACATCGTCTCCAGGTGAGGCTAAACGTAATATCTTAAAATCTATATTACGTCCATTCTCGAAATTATTTGCTACTCATTATTGGGCATGTAGTAATTTTGCCGCATTATGGATGTATGGGCAGAAGGTTGCTAAGATTGATAATAAAGTTACTGTTATTCACAATGCAATTAATTTGGAGAAATTTGCGTTCGATCTTGAGAAGCGTAACCAACTGAGGCATAATTTAGGGCTGGAGGGAAAGTTCGTTGTTGGCCACGTTGGTCGTTTCGTGTTTCAGAAAAACCATGAATTTCTAATTGATGTTTTTAATTTTGCTTTGCAACAGCAGCCTAATTTAGAATTAATGTTGATTGGTGATGGACCGTTAAAGAGTTTAATGCAGAAGAAAACAAAATTGTTAAAGATAAATAATAAAGTTAAATTTCTTGGAATTAGGGATGATGTTGCTGATTTATATAATGCTATGGATGTGTTTATTTTCCCATCGAATTATGAAGGTTTGGGGATGGTGGGGGTAGAGGCACAAACCAATGGATTAAATGTTCTTGCATCTACTGCAGTTCCTTTGGAAATGAAATGTACAGAATTGGTTAAATATAAAAGATTATCTGATGGCGTTGATAGTTGGGGAAGGGTGATTGTGGAGTTTTCTAAAAGTAAGTTAGATAGAAGAACCTCTATAGAAGATTTAAGGAAAGCAGGGTTTGATATTAAGGTGGAAAGCAAAAGACTTATGGAATTATATGAGAATATCAATGATTATATACTATGATAATGATTACGGGAGGTATTAATATGAAATATACTGCAAAGTATTTTAAAGATAATATGCCGGAATGGAAGAGAAAAAAAGATGCATTTGTGGTGCAGAAATTTTATCGTCCTCTTTCTTTTTATGGATCTAGTTTTGCAGCAAATCATGGAATTAGTGCTAATACCGTATCATACTTTTCCGTGATTGTAGCGATTATAGGGTGCATTTTGTTCCTTTTTGATTCTAAGGGCTTATGTATATGTGGTGCGGTCCTATTTAGTGTATGGTCTTGGTTGGACTGTGTTGATGGGAATTTAGCCCGTAGTGTAAGGAAGCAACCGTTTGGTGAGTTTGCAGATTCAATGAGCAGTTATATCTTGGTGGGGCTTATGGGGAGCGCAATGGGGATAGCTGCTTATAATTTTGGTGGAACTCTACTTAAGCCTGGAAATGCTTGGATTATTTTGTTAGGGGCATTAGCATCAAGTGCTGACTCATTGATGAGACTCATTTATCAAAAATATAAAAATACGGAGAAAGAATTATCTGAAAAAGGTGTATTAGAAATTGAGAATGATTTAAGGAAAGATCATAGTAAAGTGGGGAGTTTCAGGGTACGAATTGAAGAAACTTTAGGTATTGGAGGTATTTTGCCGCTTTTGATTTTGCTTGCCACTATTTTCAATGGTTTAGATTTGGTAATATTCTATTGCTTTGTTTATTATGGAGGATCTGCAGTCGCAGTTATTATTATTTTGGCGACTAAAGCGATAAAGAAAGCAAAATTAAAATATTAAGCTATCAATGAATTATTTAATGGCATCTTTGTATCATTAGGGTTATTAAAATAAAAGGAGCATTTATTTTGATTCATGTCAATAAGAATATAAAAAATACAGTACGTGTATTTCCCGAGCAGGGACGGTATGAATACTATAGATATGATATGAACGAAAACCCTGAGGGGTTGCCAAAGGAGTTTGTTGATTCCGTATTAAAGAATATTACACCGGAGTTTTTGTCCGTATATCCTGAGCCCGATAGATTTTTAAAGAAATATGCTGAATTTATCGATATGAGTTTTGAAAATGTGACGGCAACCAATGGGTCAGACATGGCAATCCGGTATCTCTTAGAAACTTTTGGTGAAAGAGGAAAATCTGTAGTTACAGTATCACCTTCTTTTGAAATGTACTGGGTAAATTGTTCTATTTTAGGGTATAAACATGTTCCTGTAGCTTATGAAAAGGACTTTACAATCAAAATAGAAAATATTCTTGCGGCAGTGAATGAAGAAACAAGAATTATTGTTTTGTTAAATCCAAATAATCCTATTGGTAATGTATATACAGAAAAAGAGTTGCAAAAGGTAATCACAAAGGCGAAATCTGTGGGGGCGGTAGTTATTATTGATGAAGCGTATCATTATTTTTATGACAAGACATTTTTAAATTATGTGAAGCAGAATGACAATGTTATTATTTTGCGTACTTTTTCTAAATTATTTTCTATTGCGGCATGTCGTTTAGGCGTTATTATTGGTACACCTGAAATTATTAACTATGTAAGAAATGCCAAATTAACTTTTGATGTAAATGCGGTGGCATTGCTTTTTGGGGAGAAGCTTTTGGAACATCCTGACATTATTAGGAATTTGATAGAAACAGAAAAAAAAGGAAAGAAATATGTTCTTGCAGAATTACGAAATCATGGATATGAGTGTCGTGATTGCAGGGGGAATTTTATTTTTGTAAAGCCAAGGCATGATGCAGTTTCAGTCGCAAAGGAACTCGCGGGGAAGAAAAATGTATTAGTACATGCATATAACAATGAATTTTTAAAGGATTATATAAGGGTATCTGTTGGCTCAGTGAAAGCAATGCGAATTTTTCTTGACGCGTTTTTTGATATTGATAAATAAATATCTGTAAAAATTTATACTTTTAATTTGTCAATACGGAGATACTATGAAGAAAGTTATAACTTATGGTACATATGATCTGTTTCATCAGGGACATTATAATCTTCTGAAAAGAGCTAAAGAATTAGGGGATTATCTTATCGTAGGAGTGACCTCTGATTATTTCGATAAGTCCAGGGGCAAGTTTAACGTACGTGATTCTTTGATGACCCGCATTGAAAATGTGAAGGCAACCGGTTTTGCAGATGAAATTGTCGTTGAAGAATATTTTGGACAAAAGATTGATGATATCAAAAAATACGGAGTGGATATTTTTACTGTAGGATCTGACTGGAAGGGCTATTTTGATTATTTGAATGAATACTGCCATGTGGTTTATTTGGAACGTACAAAGGGGATTTCCAGTACACAAATAAGAAATATCAATAATCTGCGTTTGGGAATAGTTGGCAATGAGTCTGTCTTAGATAGATTTTTGGATGAATTGAAGTTTGTCAGCGGTGTTGAGGTTGCAGGTGTATATTATGCTGCTGATGAGGAGGAATACAGTGAGTACAAATCGATAAAATATAAAGATTTAGAGCGATATGAGACGTATGGGGCGCTCCTTTCTTGTGCAGATGCGGTATATATCAATGCCCCGCTGCATGAACGGCTGCTGTACATAGAAAAGGCCATCAAGACAGGAAAACATGTGTTGACAGAATTTCCTTTCTGCAGTGATTACCAGAAAGCGAAAAAGCTGATGGAATTAGCACAAAAACAACATGTAATACTGATGGAAGGCCTTAAAACCGCTTATTGTCCCGCATTTGGGAAAATGGTTTCACTTGCACGCAGCGGGCAGATCGGGAAGCTTGTTAATGTAGAAGCCAATTTTACACAAATACTTGGGAAAGGACTGAATAACCAAATCAGAATTGCAGGAGGCAGCATGGAGTCTTTGGCAGCTTATCCCTTGCTTGCTATTTTTAAGTTGCTTGGAACAAATTATAAACGTGTAAGTTTTGTGACACAAAAAGAAAATCATATAGATATGATTACAAAATTAAATTTCATATATGAGGACGCAATGGCAGGTGCCATAGTGTCAATTCGCTCCAAAGCGGAAGGGGATTTGGTTATCTCCGGGACTAAGGGGTATATTTATGTGCCGGCGCCATGGTGGAAAACGGAGTTTTTTGAAGTCAGGTATGAAGATGTCAATAAAAATAGAAAATATTTTTATAAGTTTGATGGGGAAGGCCTTCGATACGAAATTGTGGAATTCCTTTACAATATCAGGGATGGTAGGAATGGATTTCTGATGACTGAAGACGAGGTTTTGGCGGAATGCAAGGCAATTGATCAATTTTTATCCAATGTGGATGTAACAGTATTAGATAGTTTTTGCGGAGATATGTGAATATGTCTTTTTTTTCCATCATTATTCCCATTTATAATAATAAAGAAAAAGAAATGGCGGATTGCTTTGCAAGTATATCTCAACAACAATATAAAGATTTTGAAGTTATTGTTATTGATGACGGGAGCAATGAAACATGTGCAAGAAATATTGACCGCTTGTCTAAGCGGTTTTTCACACGTTACAGAGTAATACATACTGTAAATAATGGTGTTTCAAAAGCAAGAAATTTGGGGATAAAATATGCTGTAGGGAATTATATTACATTTGTAGATGGTGATGATATCATTTGTCCCTGTATGCTCATGGATGCGTATCAGGTACTGCAGAAATATGATTTGGATATTCTTTATGGAATGCTGCAATCTGTAAAGGAGGATAAATTAAACTGCTCTCGTCTTGTAAATATAGCATACAAAAAATATCTATTTTCTACCGCTGATCTTTTGGATATAGAGGATCTTGAAGAATTGTATTGCCATATGTTTGATATAAGCCAGAGTCGTTTTAAATGTGGAAAGGGATATGTCAGTCGTGGACCTATTGCCAAAATGGTAAAAAAAAGTCTTGCTGAACGGAATTTATTTGATGAAAAGTTGGCTTTTGGTGAGGATGAAGAATGGAATTTACGCCTTCTGTCGAATCCAATTCGAGCGGGTGTTATCAAAAAATTATGGTACTATTATATTCAGCGTAAAGATTCAACCTTACATCGGTTTCGGACTGATTTTATAAAAAAGCATGAAGAGCGTTTGTCTGCTATGTGGAAATATGTTAAGGATAAGAAGACAGAATGTTGCTATTTAAATGAAAGTTTGCATGTATTAAAAGATTTATTGCCAAATTATTATTTCTCAGAATTTTATCAAGGGAGTATGAAAGGAGCATTTATTGAATATCACTCTTTGCTAAAACAATTTCCTTGGAGCGCCGGTTGCAATGTAAATAATATAATTTATTTGAGTGTTAAAGGAAAAGTCCTATACATTTTATTTAAAACTCGGTTACTTTTTTTATTGTATTTTTTCAGAAGTAGATAGATGTATGATTTATAAAAGGGTGAAATGAATATGGTTCATACTGAAATTAGAGATTTTTTATTTCTTATTATGGGGATATGTCTTGTATTCAATAATATTCCCGATATAGTTCAATTAAAGTTTTTAGGAAGTGGAATAGGGAATAATTTAGTTGCATATCCTATTCTATTTGGAGCTATATATACCATATACTGCCATTTAAAATCTGGGAATGTTTTAGTAGAATACAAAAAATTTCTTCTTTATGGTGGGGTATATTTATGTATACTTTTTATTTCATTGATTGTAGGATTAATTCATTATCCATATTATGATGCTATTGTTAGTGTGCCAATTGAACAGATGGGAAAAATGGCAACGATAATTATTTTTTGTGAAAAGATAGGAATAACAATAGAAGGAAAAGCAATAGCACTATTATGGGGGATATTTAGATTTGGTGGAATTGTTCTAAAATTTATTATGACATTTGGTGTTTCCTATATGATTTTTTGTTGGTATCATGATGATTGGAAACGTGGATTCAATTTTTTTACTAAAGGGATATTATGTTCTCTTATTTTTGTAATCGGATATAGTGTTTTTGAAATCCAATATCTGGCAGGTGGAGAGTTCGGAAAACAATTTTTGGAACAAATAAATCCATATATTCATGTTATTAAAGTAGAGCATGATTGGTGGCCGCCATTGCTTTGGCCTGATAAACAATTACGTTCAGTTTTTCCAGAACCATCACATATGGGAAACTATGCAGCTATATTGCTTCCGGCACTTTGGTTTTATCTTTTAAATGATTCAAGAGACAAAAGATTCAAGTTTGTTTTGGGTACAGGATATTCTTTATTTATCTTTATGATTTTTTTGACTCAGGCACGTACTGCATATGCTATGTTTTTAGGTATAACAATGCTTATGGTGGCAGGATTACTTATGCTTGATTGGAGACGTTATTTCAAGATAGTAATTATGATTCTAAGTATTAGCCTGGGCATATTTTTCTTATCCGTAAGGTTTATAAATTATATAGATAATATTGGTATATCTAAAGACATAATTGAGCCACCTAAAATTTCTGCAGTGGAGGTGGTAGATAAGAATTTGGGTTCACTAGCTGGAGAAGATAAAAGAAGTAATGGTTCAAGATATGCTTTGTTAAAAGCACATTTTAGGATGGGGATGGAATCACCTTTATTAGGGAAAGGGACATATCTGAATGATTCTTATACAAAAGATTATTTTGAGTTTGCAGAAAAAGAGAATCCTGGAGTTAAAATGTGGATAGGGAATCAAAATAAATTTGGCACATTAAAATATCCTATTGGTGCAATGAATGAATATGTGGAACGTTTTTCCGCAAATGGTTTGCTGGGGCTATCTGCATTTTTATTTCCATTCGGCTGGATATTATATAAATTAATTTGGTTAATAAAAAAGAAAAAATGTAGAGAGTATGTTTGTCTATTAATTGCGGTGATTGCCGCGTTGGTTGTAGGAGCAAATGATTCTTTATCTGTAGTTTATGGGTTATGGCTTCTTTTAGGTTTATCTTATGCGGTGGTTTTAGGGCAAGGATCGGATGGATGAATGAGCGGAAAATCGGTATTGTTATCAGCTATGTAAATATTTTTTTACATGCACTGGTAGGGTTTCTTTATGTGCCTTTATTGCTTTTCTATATCGGAAGCAGCGGGTATGGCCTATATCAGCTGATAGGTTCCTTTATTGCTTATTTCAGCATTATGGATTTTGGCCTGACAGCAGCAGTTGTAAGATTTTATGCAAAGTATAAGGCGTTAAATGATATTGCCGGTATGGAAAATATCCTGGCTATTTCTCTTCGGGGATATGGCTTTATTGCTGTATTTGTTTTATGTATCGGAAGTGTATGTTATTTTTTCCTGAATCAGATATTTGCAGGAAGTATGACGGCAAAGGAAGTGGGAGAGGCGAAGAGTCTGTTTCTTTTACTTCTTTTTAATATTGCCCTTACACTTTCTACTATGGTTTTCCGTGCGGTAATTAATGCCCATGAAAAATTTTTATTTTTAAAGGGCGCAGAAACAGTTGAATTAGTATTACAGCCGCTTTTGGTTATATTGGTATTACGGCAATATCCAAGTGCGTTTTCTGTAGCAATGGTTCAGACACTAATGAATATAGCCCTGATTTTTGTGCGGGGATATTACTGTTTTGAAAAACTGGGTATTCGTATTCGGTTTCATTATTGGGACAGTAAATTGATTCATGAGTTTAAAAAGCTTGCGTTGAGTGTGTTTGCCATTTCATTAATTGATCAGGTGTTTTTTAAAACTAATCAGGTTATATTGGGGATTGTCAGCGGTACATTTGCGGTAGCTGTTTATTCCATTTCATCGCTCATTTATATGAATTATATGGCATTGTCGAATGCGATTTCCGGTGTATATCTTCCGCATATTACAAAAATGGTTGCTCGAAAGGAACTGGTACAGAAGCTGTCAGGGTTATTTATACAAATTGGACGCTGGCAATATTTTTTATTGGGACTGGTAGCTACAGGTTTTATCATTTTCGGGAAACAGTTTATTCAAATCTGGGCAGGAGACGGGTTTGAAGATGCATATTGGATTACACTGCTTATTATTATTCCGTTCACGATTGACTTGATTCAGAATATAGGACTTTCTATTTTACAGGCACAGAATCATTATGATTTTCGTGCTAAGGTTTATTTTGGCATTGGCATCTTAAATCTGATTCTGGCGATACCTTTGGGAATGAAATATGGCGGTATAGGTTGTGCCTTTGCAACCGGATTTTCTATGTTTATCGGAAATGGGCTGGTTATGAACTGGTACTACTCTTCTGTTACCGGTTTACAAATTAAAGAGTTCTGGAAACAGATTATAAAAATTTCATTTAGGATCGTGTTTTGCTGTATCATTGGATATTTTATAAATATAATGACGATGAGCGGCAGTAACACGGTTTTCGTAATTAAAATGATTGGTTATACTATACTGTACAGCGGAGTTATATATTTCACGAGTATGAATAGAGAAGAGAAAAATAAGATTTGTCAGCTGCTGAGAAGGGGGACTGGCTGAAAAAGGGGTGGCATTTTTTGAAACGGAAAATATTGACAGGAAATGATACATGAGAAGATGGTAGCAGTACCATCTTTTTTTGTATTTCTATTGCGGTTACAGAGGAATTGATAAAATCTTCATTCTAATCATTTGGATACACACGATTTTCTCGCTTATATTATTGACGGCAATCAGGCTGATTTGATATAGTAATGACAGGAGGTGATAGCTATGATTACGTATTTTTCTATGGAAGGATTTCTTTCTGTTAAGAAAAAGGTGGAGCTTTATTTTGTTCCCAAACCTCATACACGGATTACAAATACCCGTTTTGAAGATAATTTTATCCACACGCCAAAGTATAAATTAATGAAAGCGGTTGTTCTTTTTGGAATGAATGCATCCGGCAAGTCTAATGTGCTGCTTGGCATGGAGCATCTCATTTCAATGATTAATCGCGGATTGAATCTAGGTGCTGTTGATGATATGCGTCGGAACCTGATTAATTTTGATTGCAAAACAGTTGCTTTTGAAATCGGTTTATATAATGTGAAAAGTGATCAGGATTATGTGTATCAGATTGCCTATGACTGTGAAAAAATTGTTTCCGAAAAGTTGGTTTTAAACGGACAGGAAATTTTTTCTTTTTCTGGCGGGAAATTATCTATCACAAATCTGAGCGGTATAAAAGAGCGGGACGCCCTTATCCGGTTATTTTCCGGTGTTTCTACGGAATTATATCTGCTGAAGCTGAAAGACTACATGGGGGAGTATATTACTTCTTTCCAAAAATTGGCCGCCGCCGTGAAAACAAATATCCGGGATATTGTACCTATGCTGGATAGGGATAACATCAGAGTTGTGAATGAAGAACGCAAGGGCTTTTGGGAAAATAATAAAAAGCGTATTTTATCTGTTTTTCATATGCTGGATGGAACGATTACAGATATCGGATTTGAAAAAATCCAGGCGGACAGATATGAAGTTCTTATTTTCCGGGGAAAAAATAAATACCATTTGGGAATAGAATCCAAAGGGATTCAAAAAATATGTCATTTAATGGATGTTTTGATAACCAATATGATCAATGGGGAGGTACTGGCTGTTGATGAGTTGGACTCTTCCATCAGCACGGGTTCTTTGATTGAATTATTTAATGACTTGATAAATACGAAGGAAAATAAGGGCCAGTTTATTATTACTTCTCATAATCCTTTTTTGATGAATCAGAATATTTTTCATCCCCAGCAGTTGTACATTGTGAATAAAAAATCTGATTTGTCATCGGAAATCTATTCTTTTGATGATTTTGATCTTCGTAATGATAAAAATAAATTATATGAAGATTATCTTAAAGGAAGGTTTGGTGGAGCCGGTGAGTAGATCCATTCGAAGGCTTGCTTCGCCCAAAAGGAAACTTAAGAAAAAGATTCTATTCCTGGTGGAAGGGAAGACTGAGAAAAATATCATTTTCCATCTTTTTGATCAAAACGATTATCCGAATATATCGTTTAGTGTAAAAGAATACCGGGGCGGCGGATATGCCGATATAAGACATTGGGTGGCAAAGCGAAGGGATAGCCTTGATATTGTTTTTGTTATTTGTGATTTGGACCGGGCACAGGAAGACACGGAAAGGAAAAGTCTTATTACAACGATTAAATTTTTAGAGAATGAAAATATTAGGAACAATATATTCTTGTCGTGTCCTGATTTTGAACAATGGATGCTTTGCGGGCTGCCCGGCAGTAATAACAAGCCGTTATACCGCTGTCTCGGATATGCTAATAAAGAAGAGCAAAAGGCGGATGAACATTTGTTTTCCAAGTATACAGGTGCGGGAGGCAGCTTTTCCACAGCCGAAAGATACTTTTCCGGAAGACCTTTATTCTATATGAAAAAGAATTTCTCCCAAGGAACTATTCAGAACGAATACGTTAATGCAGAACAAAGTTCATTATATTATTTAAGGGATTATTTACAAATACTGGATCATGCATGATTTATTGTATTTTGTTATGGAGGGAATAGATGGAAACCTATCAAAATGTAAATGGAAATTCCGGTATAGCAGGATATGAGATTGGCGATACTTATATCGAGGTGGAATTTGCGGATACGGAGAGTGTGTATCGCTATTCTTACGAAAGTGCCGGACGGGAGAATGTGGAGGAAATGAAGTGTCTGGCTACGCAGGGGCATGGACTCAATTCGTTTATTAACCGGCGGGTAAAATATTTATATGAAAAGTGAGAGAGTCTTGTTTTAAAGGGCTCTCTTTTTTGTTGCAGTATAATGATTTTAAAAGATACGGACAGAAAGGAAGTGTATATTGTGAAAACAGCGCGCAGGGAAATAGAAGGCAGGCCTGTGCTGGCGGTCTGCTATGATTTCGACCGGACGCTTTCCCCTGAAAATATGCAGGACGGATATATCCGTGCCGTGGATTATGACGTGGACAGCTTTTGGGAGGAATCGAACCGGCTGGCGGAAGACCACTGCATGGATCAGAACCTGGCGTACATGTATAAGATGCTTCAAAGCGCCAGAGGGAAGGAAATACTGAACAAGGAAAGGCTGAAACAGTACGGCGGCAAGGTCAGGCTGTACGACGGCATCAGAGGATGGTTCCGCCGGATCAATGCCTACGGGGAAAGGCGGGGCATTCTCGTGGAGCATTACATCATTTCCTCCGGCCTGCGGGAGATCATAGAGGGAACGGCAATTGCGAAAGATTTCACCCATATTTACGCCAGTTCCTTTTATTACAATGAGCATGGAGAACCCTGCTGGCCGGCGCAGGTGATCAATTACACGAATAAGACGCAGTTCCTTTTCCGCATAGAGAAAGGGATCCTGGATATCAATGACAATGCGGTGAATGACCACTTTGCGGAAGGCGAGCTGCGCGTCCCGTTCAGAAATATCGTATACATTGGCGACAGTGCCACAGATATCCCCTGTATGCGCCTTGTCAATTCACTGGGCGGCCATTCCGTCGGCGTCTACGATTCGGAAAATACGGCCAGCAAAGATACGGTGCGCCGGATGATCCGGGACGAACGCATCCGCTACTATGTACCGGCGGATTACACAAAAGGAAGCGAAATGGACACGCTCATGCACCGGATTATAGACAAAACGGCAGCCTACGAGGCGCTGGAGGAGAAACATCTGAGAGACAAGAAAGAAGCGGTAAGTCTCAAATAGATAATAAGGGAGGAGAGATAGTTATGGAATCGGATATTGAAAAATTAAATGAAATATTTTATTGTGATTACCTTAAACGAATGGAGGAGCTTAAAAAGAGTACAAATAAATTGGTACATTATACATCGGCATCTGCGGGATTAAAAATCTTGCAAAACAAAGAAATATGGATGCGTCGAGTATTATGTATGAATGACTTTAGCGAAGTACAACATGGGAAAGATTTGTTTATTGATTTATGGAAAAATACAGAAAGAGACATAATACAGAAGCTTATCTCATTATTTGGTGATAATGGAGATGTATTCAATGAAGTAATGGGAGGATTGGAGAAGATAAGTGCGTTTAATATATTACGTTCCTATATTACTTGTTTTTCTGAACATCCAGAGAATGAAGATAAATATGGTCGGCTGTCCATGTGGCGTGGGTATGGAAAGGGTACAGGCATTGCATTGGTATTAAAAAAAGATATATTCTGTTCTGATTATGATTGTTTAGGCGTATGTACTTCTCCAGTCGCATATTTAAATAAAGCTGACATAAAAGATAAGTTCATTTCTTTGGTGACAGATTTAGAAGAAAATGAACAAAAAATAGATTTTAAGAATATTCAACGGGATGATTTACATGACTTTTTGATAGAATGGTTAGAAATATTAATTTTATCAATAAAGCATCCAGCATTTTGTGAAGAAAAAGAATGGAGAGTTATATCATTTGAGAGAGCCAAGGGAATCAAGAAAGATATAATAGATTTAAATGGTATACCTCAGCCTATCCAAAAAATTCCTTTATCTGAGAAGTTACAAACGGATGGTGATGGGTTTTCGGTCAATGAAATATTAGATCATATTATTATCGGTCCGACACAATATGCAATACCTATATATCAAGCACTTGTTGAGGAACTGAAAAAATTAAATGTTAAAGATGCTGGGGAAAAAGTTGTTTCCTCGGATATTCCATACCGTGGGTAATAGTATATGACAAATTAATACAAAATAGGGCATTATCTTAAAATGGTTAAAGAGGAGAAAATCATGAAAAAGAATTTTAAGCCGAATACCTGGCTGTACCCGCAGCCGGTGCTTGTGATTGCTTCTTATGGCACGGACGGAACGGCGGACGGGATGGTGGCTGCCTGGGGCGGCATTTATGACACCAACCGGGTGGGTTTCATGCTGGACCATACCCATAAGACTGTGGCGAATCTATTGGAAAAGAAAGCCTTTACCGTAAGCATGGCGACCGTTTCCACGATGGCGGAAGCGGATTATCTGGGAATCGTGTCGGGGAATCGTGTACCCGATAAGGTGGCGCGCGCCGGACTTCATGCGGTGAAGAGTGAGTTTGTGGATGCGCCGGTGCTTTCGGAATTTCCTTTGACCTTGGAGTGTAAAGTGTCCAAGGTGACGAAGGTGGGCGAGGATTACCATTTCGTCGGGGATATCGTGAATATCCTGGTCGATGAGGACATTCTGACCAAAGGAAAGATTGATGTGAAGAAATTACAGGCGATTACCTTTGATCCGGCCGGCGGGAAATATATTGCTCTCGGTGACGCGGTAGGAAACGCATACCGGGAAGGGAGAAAGTATATGGCGTGACAGAAATTATCTATCGTGGCAAGGAAGACGGTAAGATGTCGTCAGAGTAATAGATTCTTCGCTTTGTGTCACATTGCTGTTTCCCGTCTTTCTCACAAGGCATTCTTGACCCCCGCTCTGAATGACGAGGGATGGTAAGGCGTCATCAGAGTCATAGATTCTTCACTCGGTGTCATGTTGCTGTTTCCCGTTTTTCCCACAAGGCATTCTTGCGTCCATTCAGAATGACGATTGGGAGAAAAGGCGTCATAATAAGGGGAACGTTAAACGTCATCCTGAACGAACGTGAAGGATCTGTACCCGTGGTGAGGGAATCGGCAAGAAGATAAAAGCTATCAGCTGTAAGCTGAAAGCTGTTAGCCGTTAGCTGTGAGCTGTCAGCTGTCAGCTAAAAGTGCTGAATGACGGCGGACGGCAAGACGTTATAATAGGGGGGAATGTTAAGCGTCATCCGAAGCGAATGTGAAGGATCTGCTGACGTAGCGAGGAAGACGGAAGGCAAAAAAGAAGTCAGGAAGAGTCAGGAAGGAGGCGGGTTATGACAAAAGAAGTAAAAACCGGCATGATGGCGTTCATTGTTTTGGTTGTCGCCATGGCGGTGTTTCTTTTTGTCCGTCCGAAAGATTGGTTTGACGGGAATTATTTCCGCATGACAGCATCCTTTTCCAGTGTACAGGGGATCAAAAAAGGAAATGAAGTGCGTTATGCCGGTGTCCGTGTGGGGGAAGTGTCCAAAATTTCCACGGAAGGAAATGAAGGAATTCTTGAGATGCGCATAAAGAAAGATGCGCAGATTCCTCTGGACGCGGAGTTTACCGTTTCGCAGAGCGGAGTGATCGGTGATTATTACGTGGATATCCGCGGCGGTCATTTTGACGGCAGTTATTTCGGGGAGGGGATGCGTGTCGAAGAAAAAAGATCGAATCGTTTGGATCAGATGATGGAAAGGGCGAAGAAGCTGAAGGATTCCGCAGCGCAGATGAAAGAGAATATAGGGAAGATGGAGGGAAAGTAGGCAGCTGAAAAGCCGCTTGGCATGCTTGGGAAAGTATGGCCGGCGGCTTTTTCTTTTACTTATGGGATTCCTGTTCCATTTCCCAGCTCCATGAGCGGGTGGGAGTCATCTTTCCGTCAGCACCGAAGGTGTACCTGGTGGTGCCGGGGAGTTTCGGCGTGAGGGGGCTGGTGAAGCCGCGGCCGATGACGTCGGTGGTGTTCATGATGAAAAGGAAGGCGTGGGGGTCTATGTCCTCGATGAAATGGCGCAGTTTGGTGACTTGCGTCAGATCCACGATAGCGAAGACGATTTTCTTGTCTTTTCCGCTGAACCCGCCCTGTCCGTAGAGAAGGGTGGCGCCGTGATGAATATTTCTCAGAATGGTGTCCGCCACTTCAAGCGGTTTGTCGGAAACGATGAAAGCCGCTTTCCTTTGGGCGAAACCGATGACGATACGGCTGGAAACGGTGGCATTGATGTACATGGCGATGAGGGTGCAGATGGCAGGCTCCAGTGTAAAGATCCACGCGCTGGACATGATGATGATGAAGTTCAGGCCGAAGACGACGTAGCCGATTTCCAGATTGTAAAATTTTTTGATAACCGCGCCAATGACGTCGAGGCCTCCGCTGTTTGAATTGTAGCGGTAGAGAAGTCCCAGGGCGGCGCCGAGGACAACGCCCCCCGATATGGCAGCGACAAGAGGATTGCTGATGACACACCAGTCCGCCATGAAAGCGGTGAGGTCGATAAAGAGCGACAGGCTTACTGTGCTTAAAATGGTGACGACCGTATAAAATTTTCCCATGAATTTCAGGGACAGGATGAGTACAGGTATATTCAGTACCAGATTGGACAGGCCGATGGGAATGTCCATGAGGTAGTAGAGAATCATGGCGATGCCTGTAACACCGCCTGCGAGAAAGTGATGGGGAACAAGGAATATATTGAGTCCGGCGGCATAGATGAAAGTGCCGATGAGGGTGATGACAAGTATGAAGAGAACGCGCTGTATGCAGACAGGATCGTTCCAATGCTTACGGATATTGGCGCCCACGATGATCTCCTTTGGGATGTGCCCATGGAATAAGGGAGTTCTCCCTGTTTAAATGTGAACACATTATATCACTATTTTCTCTTTAATGACACCAAAAGGAATTGTGGAAAATATATTTTTGATGGTATAGAATAAGAATAAAATTAATTTCTTATTATAAATGCAGGAGCGGATGAATCGTATTTATTGTGAAATGCCGGCAGGACGCACGGGTTGAAAAATGATTTCCATATATTTTCCGATATGATATAATCTAATTGAATTACAACGTATACTATGTAATTTGCCGTGAGGGCAAAGAGCGGTTTCAAGGGGAGCAGACGAATGGACAGTTTTGAGGAAATACTTCAAAAGAAGCATTTAAAACGTACGAAAGCGCGTGTCATGATCTTGAAGGTGCTCCAGAAGAGCCTGCCGATGACCGCGGGGGATGTATATGAAGCGGTGCGGAAGAGAGATACTAAGCTCAGTCTTTCTACGGTGTACCGTAATTGTGAAGCGCTGGCCAAAAAGGGACTGCTTCTCCGTTCGACGATGCTTGCTGACGGATTGACGAGGTATGAATATACGCAGGGCGACCATGTGCACCACGCGGTGTGCCTGTCGTGCAATAAGATTTTCCCGGTCGAGGTTCGTCTGGAACCGGAGTATAAAGACCGTCTGGCAGAAGAAAACGGATTTGAAGTGACGGAGCATCGTGTGGAAATTTACGGTTTTTGCAAAGAATGCAAGGCGCGGGGCATGGATAAGGAATTTAAAGAACGGATGATTTAAAGAAAGACAGGAAAGGCGGAGCGTATACGATGTGTTTTTTATTCCGTGCGTAACTGAAGGCGGGATTTAAAAAGTAAAAGGACATGAGGCGGCAGAGATGCCGTCTTTTTATGGTGCCCGCATTTCAAAAGAGGTGCCGGAAGGAAATTTTATGTGTATTTGTCATGCAATAATGATGAGTAAGATTTTTTCTATATCTACGGTGCAGGGAATCTGTGGATAAATAAGGTGCTTACATGATAAAATATAAACAGATGTATATATAATTAATTATTTATGAAGAAGGAGGAGAGTGTATGGGTCTTATTAAAGCAGGAATGGGCGCGGTCGGAGGCGTACTGGCCGATCAGTGGAAGGAATTCTTCTATTGTGACAGCATGCCGCCTGATGTCCTCATGATGAAAGGACAGAAACGGACCGGCGGCCGCAGCTCGAACACGGGCGGAGAAGACAACATTATTTCCAACGGATCCGTCATTGCCGTCAACAACGGGCAGTGCATGATGATTGTGGAACAGGGCAAGGTCGTCGATCTCTGCGCCGAACCGGGAGAGTATACCTACGATCAGTCATCGGAACCGTCTCTCTTCACGGGCGGTCTGAATAAGGAAAGCGTCATCGCCGTATTCAAACAGATGGGGAGACGTTTTACCTTTGGCGGCGATACGGGGAAAGACCAGCGCGTTTATTTCTTCAATACAAAGGAAATTGTCGGGAACAAGTACGGTACGCCCAGCGAGATTCCGTTCAAGGTGGTTGATGCGGATACCGGGCTGAAATTATCCGTCCGTATCCGCTGTTTCGGTGAATACAGTTACAAAATCGTAGATCCGATCCTCTTTTACACCAATGTGGCAGGCAACGCGTCGGACAGTTATGAGCGTTCCCAGATTGACGGCCAGCTGAAATCGGAACTGCTTACGGCTCTCCAGCCGGCATTTGCCAAGATTTCTGCCCAGCGCATCGACTATACCGATCTGGCGGGACACACGTTTGAAATTGCCGAGGCTCTGAATGAAGTGCTTTCCAAGAAATGGACGGAGCTCCGCGGCCTTGCTATCGTTTCTTTCGGTGTGAACAGTGTCAAGGCCAATGAGGAAGATGAAGCGAAGATCCAGAAGATCCAGATGGGCATGGCCATGTCAAATCCCGCTATGGGGGCGGGCGTTCTCGTAGACGCACAGTCTGACGCTATGCGTACGGCGGCGGGCAATGAAGGCGGCATGGGTGCAGCATTTGGATTTATGGGTATGAATATGGCAGGCGCGGCAGGCGGTATGAACGCATCCAACCTGTACGGTATGGCAGGCCAGCAGCAACAGCAGATGCCCCAGCAGGCACCCGCGCCGGCACCTGCTCCCGCTCCCCAGCCGGCGGGCTGGAAATGTGCGGAGTGCGGTACAGGAGGAAATACAGGCAAGTTCTGCGCCAACTGCGGAAAACCCGCTCCCGCTCCTGCGGCTGAATGGACCTGCAGCGAATGCGGTACGCAGAATAAAGGCAAGTTCTGTGCCAACTGCGGACATCCCCGTCCGTAATGGAACAGTTGAGAAAAGGGCGGCGGGCATAGATTTACTGCTGCCCTTGTCCCTATTTCACACTGCCGTTTTGTTTCCTTTATGGAAAAGGCGGCGATTATGGAAAAGGAGGTACTTATGGCTGATACTTCAGTAAGCTTTAAATGCCCCAATTGCAGCGCTCCTCTTGCATATGCTCCCGGCGCGGATCATGTGACCTGCGAATACTGCGGCACGGAACTGTCCATCGCTGATCTGGAAGCGTTCTACGCGGCGAAGGAAGAAAACGCGGCAAAAGCGGAAGAAGCGCGGCAGAAAAAGTGGGATACTGACGGTGCGGGAAAGGAATGGAGCGAAGACGAGGCGAAGATTCTCCGCGCCTTTACCTGTTCTTCCTGCGGAGCGGAAATCGTCTGCGATGAAAATACGATTGCCACGGAATGCTGCTACTGCGGAAACCCGACGATGATTGCCCAGCGTTATGACGGCGCTCTGCGTCCTGACTATGTGATTCCGTTCCAGAAGACGAAAAAAGATGCCCAGGAAGCCTTTAAAAATTTCTACAAGGGGAAATTACTCCTGCCGTCCAATTTCGTCAGCCAGAACCGGGTGGATGCGATTCAGGGCATGTATGTTCCTTTCTGGCTCTTTGACTCCAAAGTCACCGCTACCGCCAGCTACAAAGCGAAAAACGTAAATACTTTCGTTGTCGGAAAGAATCAGATCACGGAAGAAAGGGTTTACCGGTGCGACCGTGAGGGAGAAATGAAATTTAACCGGGTACCTATGGACGGCAGTAAAAAAATGGACGATACATGGATGGAAAGTATCGGACCTTTCGATTATTCCACCATGGTTCCTTTTACCACGGCATACCTGGCAGGGTACCTGGCCGATAAGTATGATGTGCCGGCGGAAGAAATGGCGCCCCGCGCCGATGAGCTGGTAACAAATACCGCGCTTGCGCAGATGGATGACACTGTCACCGGTTATACAAGCTGTAATCGGGAAGACGGTTTCGTGTCCAAAGATGAAAACACCGTTTCCTATGCCCTTGCGCCGGTATGGATTCTTTCCACCACTTATAACGGCACGCCGTACACTTTCATTATGAACGCCCAGAGCGGCAAGTTCGTGGGAAGCCTGCCGGTGGATAAAAATAAAGCATCCATGTACACGGCGGCGGCATTTGTCGTCTTCGTTCCCATCCTTTACTTCCTCATTAAAATGATGTTCGGTTCTTTATAAGGAGGCGGGACTATGAAAAAAATATTTCAAATCTTAGCGATGCTCCTTGCCGTCCTCCTTCTGCCCGTGATGTCTGACGCGGCGGAGATGCCGTCTTTCTATGACGGGGCGGAGATCGTGAAAGGCGAGGCGGCCGCGGAAGTAAAGAACGCATTGGAAGCGGTAGAGAAGAAACATAATGTCCGTATCGCTGTCGTCACCCAGCCCTCCGTGAAGGGAATGAAAATCGGCGATTATGCCGATAAACTTCTCGGCACGGTGATCAAAGGCGGAGAAAAAGGAAATATGGTTCTCGTTCTTGATATGCAGGAACGCGACTGGTACATTGCCACCGATCCCAAAATGAAGGCGATGATTACCAATGATATAGGCATCAAACTTATGAAAGACGCCTTTGTAAGCAAGCTTTCCGCAGGGAATTACGCGGAAGCGTTCAAAGCTTATGCGGAGAAGGCAGACTTCCTTATTTCCTACTATGAGAAAGAAGGGAAAGCGTATGATCCTGACGATCAATTCAGTTTTCTCGGACTGGGGATTGCCGCTGTCCTTTCCCTGCTCGGCGCCTTCGGCGTAAGGAACTACCTGATAGGAACGATGAGCAATGTGGCGCCCGGTGTGAACGCTTCCCACTATCTTGACAAAGACAGTTTCGCCGTGACCGGCGAGAATGACTACTACCTCTATACCAACCGTATCGTCACGCCCCTTCCCGAAAAGAAAGATGACGGTGTCGTCGGAGCAGGCGGCTCCATGGGCGGCGGAAACGGAGGCAACGGCGGAGGAGGCGGAAAGTTCTGACGCTGCCTGAAAAGAAATAAATTTGTTATTCATGAAAAGTTGCCTCACCGGCCGGCGGGGTAACTTTTTTATCCATGAAGAAGAAAATCGAATCGCAGGGAACCGTTTCCATGGACCGCCTTTGCTTTGACAATCGCTCGTTACAGAAACCACGTTTCATTCCTGTGTTATAATAGGGAAAATCAATCCGCTTATTGGATGATGGAGAAAAACATGAATCTTCTTCTGCTTATTTTTACTTTTATAACCAACTGGATCGTGAGCGCTTCTTTTTGGGCGCTCTATTTTTTATTTACCGTACCTTTTTTCCATGAAGAGCTGGTAGGAAATTATGAACTTCTGACGGAGCGCATCCTGCAGCTTTCTCTGGTGTGTGTTCTTGTGCCTGCCGTTTTATCGGGAACAGGCGTCATGCAGTATTTCTTTGTCCGTGAAAACGGCGGGCGGAAGGTTGCGGGAGAAACGAAAATGTATTTGGAACGTCTGATGCGCGATATCTGCCGGCGGGGCAGGCTGGAATTATCCGATTTCCGTCTTTATACGGCGAAAGCAGATGATTACAATGCCTGGGCAATCGGCGGAAACCATATCACCGTCACGGAACGTCTGCTGAACGAATTTTCCGAAGAAGAGGTAAAAGGGATCCTTGCCCATGAGGTGGGACATCTGCAGAACGGGCACAGCCGCTTCGGTCTTCTGCGCTATGGCATGGAATGGTTCAGCGGTATCATTGTCTATGTTTACAGTGTGGTGACACTGCTCCTGGCATTTTTACGCTGGATTCCGGTCTTGGGGATTTTTATAGGCATTGTCAATTTTTTTATCCTCATACAATATTATTTCCTGAAAATATTTCTGCAGATTCCTCTTTGGTTTTTCACACAGTTCGGCAGCAGGAGAAATGAATATGCCGCCGACGAATATGCCTGCGGTCTTGGACTGGGGATGGAACTTGCCGTCGGACTGGTCCACCTGGAACATATTTTCCGCAGCGGCAGGCGGGACTGGTTTTCCCGTCTTTTTGACGACCATCCCGACATTCCCAGCCGGCTGGAACGGATAAGGAAAATCCTGATGGAAAGAGAACGCGGCTCTTTGGCGGGATAAGGAAACGGGGGAGTAAAATACAAAGCGGGAAGGGAATTTCCTCTTTGTGCTTTTGGCAGGATCATCCTTGCATCGGATTGAAATATATGGTATACTATGTACAGCAGAGGTGACTGTTAGTCATGTTGCTTCTGCGCCTCTTTTCAGCAAATGTTCCCCGACATTTGCAAAAAAATATACAAGGAAGTCGTCCCGGATCCCCATAACCCCCGGGACGTTTTCCTTGCATGAGAAAACGGATATTTCCTGACAGACTTTGGTCTTGAGAAATATCCGTTTTGTTTTACCATCCGTTTTTTCTCCAGAAAGAGGGGAGGAAAAGGATGAGAAGAGTAAAAGATTCAAGCCGGCCCATAAGCATGGACAGGGCGACGACAATTTTTGTCATGGCAGGCATGGCCGACCAGTTGCAGGTGGCGCCGAATTGTCCCAGTGCCGGCCCCGAGTTGCTCATGGTGGCAATGGAAAGGCCCAGGGCAGAAGGAATATCCGCACCGCTTGCGGCGATAAGGGCGGTCCATAAAAAAATGGACATCGTATAGATGAAAAAGAAACAGAAAACCTCGAGGAGCATGGATTCGGAGAAGTTTTCTCCTCCTGCGCGGGTCTGTATGACGGCCTGGGGGTGGAGTTTCCGGCGGAGAACGGCGGTCATGGATTTGAAAAGCAATATGATGCGCGTTACTTTCAGGCCGCCCGAAGTTGATCCGCCGCAGCCGCCGATGAACATGAGTATGAGCAGTATGACCTGGGAAAAATGGGGCCACGCTTCAAAGTCGTAAGAAATAAATCCCGTGGTGGACGAAAGAGACGCCGAGGTAAAAAGCGCTTCCAGCAGTGCGGAAGGGGCGTACAGTCCGCTTTCCAGCATTAAATTTAAAGAGATAAGGATAGTGGCGGCGGCTACGATGGAAAGATAGACTTTAAATTCCGTATTTTCCCAAAGAACACGGATGCCCCGTTTCCAGGCAGCCACATAGACGCCGAAATTGGCGCTGGAAATAACCATAAAAAATATGACGGCCAGTTTCAGAGGCGTACTGTCGTAAAAAGCGATGCTTTCATTCTTTGTGGAGAAACCTCCGGTGGCGATGGTGGAAAAGGCGTGATTTACCGCGTCGAAAAAGTTCATGCCGAGGAGTGTGTAAATCAATGCGGCAGAAACGGTAAAAAGCAGGTACACCGCAAAAAGAGCTTTCGCCATTTCTTTGATCCGGGGAACGGCACGGGAGGAATAGGGCCCCGTGCTTTCCGCATCAATCATGCGGGCGCTTCCTTTTCCGGCCTGCGGGAAGAGAGCCACAAAGATGACGATGATTCCCAGGCCGCCGAGCCAGTGGGTCAGGGAGCGGAAGAAAAGAATGCTTTTCGGCAGAACGGTTAAATCGGAAAAAACGGTGGCGCCGGTGCCTGTCAGGCCTGAAATGCTTTCTACCAGAGCGTCCAGCGGGGAAAGGAGACCGGACAGGAAATAGGGGAAAAGGTAAAGAATGGAAATACATATCCATGACAGCGCGGTCACCGCAAGACCGTCGCGGGGATTCAGATTGATGACTTTTTTCTTGCCCTTATACCGCAGGAATGCGGACAGTAAAAAACAAAGCGCCATGGAGTAAATAAAAGGAAGAACTGGTTCTTCCCCGAACAGGGCGGTCAGCAGGGGAAGCAGGAGGACGAGACCGCATCCCGCAGTCAGTTTGGCGATGAGTGCTGAAACGACGGTAGTATTCATAACGGTTTCCTGCCTTTAAAATAAGGAAGGACTTTTGCCGAGCAGGGGGTACGGATCAGGATGATGACCCGGTCTCCTGCGGCAAGGACGGAGCGGCCGTCAGGGATATGTGTCGTTTCGTTCCGGACATAAGCGCCTACAAGACATTCCGCCGGCAGCCCCGCTTTCATGAGAGGAATGCCTTCGGCAGGAGCGCCGCTTTCCAGAATAACTTCCACCGCTTCCACCTGCGCCGATTCAAGAAGAGAGACGGAGACGACACTGCGGCTCCGCACATAACTCAAAACCTCGCCTGCCGCCAGAAGCCGGACCGACAAGGCGATATCCACGCCTACCTGTGTCATGAGATCCGCGTATTCCCCGCGGACGACGCGGACGATTGTCTTTTTCGCGCCCAGGTGCCTGGCAAGGAGGGCGACAAGGAGATTCAGCCGTTCATCTTTCGTCGTGCAGATCACCACATCCGCTTCAGAAACGCCTTCCTGCATGAGAAGATCTATATCCGCCCCGTCGCCGCAAAGGACGATGGACTTTTTTAATTTGGAAGAAATATGCCGGCACTGCTCCGGATCAAGATCAATGACTTTTACGGATATACCGTCGGCTTCCAGCATGGGGGCAAGCGCCGTTCCTGTCCGTCCCGCGCCGATGATGATGGCCTTTTTGATATGCCTGGTACTGCTTTCCGCCATACCCCGGCTGAATTTTTCTATATTTTCCGGCGCGCCGATGAAGTAAGCGTTGTCGTAAGGGAGCAGGCAGTCATTGCCGTGGGGGATAATCATCTGATGATCACGGAAAATCATGGCGGCAAGGATTTCATCAGGCAGTTCCAAATCTTTGAACGGTATATGGATATAAGGAGATTGGCGCTGTATCCGTGTCTCATACAAACGGACGCGGCCATTGGCGAAATCTCCCACGTTAAGGGCGGCGGGCGTCATGAGGATGCGCCGTATTTCTTTTGCCGTGACCAGCTCAGGACTCAGAACCAGGTCAATGTCAAAATTTTCCTGGAGATATTCGGTGGATTCCTGAAGGAATTTCGGGTCGCGGATGCGGGCAATCGTGTGGGGGATTCCGTTTTTCTTCGCCAGCATGGAAGCAAGAATATTCACCTCATCCATTTCGGTCACCGCCACGAAAACAGATGCATCCCGTATATCGGGATCCCGTGTGAAATCCGGACTTGTCCCGTTGGCGGTGATCGTGAGTACATCCAGCGAGTCGCGGACTTTGGATAACTTTTCTTCATCAGAATCGGCGACAACCACATCATGCTGCTCATTGGAGAGAAGCTCGGCAATCGTATAGCCCAGATGCCCCGCGCCTAAAATTACGATACGCATGAAAACTCCTTAATCATAAAATGACAGGTAAAATATCTTGGGTAATTCATCTTTTCTTATTTTATCACAGAGAAAACCGCAATGAAAAAATCCCGCCATATGGGGGAGCGGGATTTTTTCGGATCGAGGAGATCCGTATGAATCTGCCGGGGATGGAGGGGGTCCTGTATACCGTTACCGATTCATCAGACTTTCATTAAATCAGAACAGTGGGTTTACAGTATATTAAAAAATATCTATTGAAAGGCACACAGGAGAAAATCCCCGACACGATGGTGGAAACAGTACTCTGCTTCCACCCCCATTGTACCACAAAAAGGAGAGGAGTCAAACCGGAAGAAGAACTATGCAGCAAGCCGGTTTCCCCTGCTGAAATCGGTACGTATGGCAAGAAGATAAAAGCTATCAGCTGTGAGCTGTCAGCTATAAGCTGTTAGCAGTTAGCTGTTAGCTGTGAGTTAAAAGCCGAAGCATATGATTTCCGTTAGGTGTCATACGAAACAACAGCAAAGGATCTGCTGTTGTAGTGCGGGAAACGTTAATCGTTATCCTGAACGGATGTGAAGGATCTATTACCGTGGTGAGGGAAAACGGTAAGACGTCATCAGCATAATAGATTCTTCACGTTGTTTCATCGTTCCGTTTCCTGTTTTTCTCATACGGCATGCTTGCCCCCGTTCAGAATGACGATTGGAGGAAAGGGCGTCACTAGTAATGGGGAACGGGAAGCGTCATAATGATGGAGAACGAAAGGCGTCATCCTGAACGAACGTGAAGGATCTATTACCGTAATGAGGAAAAGCGGTAAGACGTCATCAGAGACATAGATTCTTCACTCCGATTCATTGTTCCGTTTCCCGTTTTTCCCACAAGGCATTCTTGCCACCGTTCAGAATGACGATGGTCGGCAAGACGTCATCCAGTGCATTGATGAAGAATCTGAATCTGTCGCCGTAGTGAGGGAAACAGTAAGACGTCATCCTGAGCGGCAGCGAAGGATCTATTACCGTAATGAGGAAAAGCGGTAAGGCGTCATAATGGGGGAATGTTAAGCGTCATCCTGAACGAATGTGAAGAATCTGCACCCGTGACGAGGAAAGCGGTATGAAAGGTTAGAATGAAAGTTCCTTCTCTGCCGGTATTTTGCCGGCTTCTGAAAACCGAGAGCCGATTTTCATTTTTTACTTCGTTGTTTGTAATAAACGTGCTATAATAAAACGATAGTTTAAGATGATCTAAGTGTCGTTTGTTTTTGGTTAGCTGCAACAAGGGAGAGTGTAGCATGAATAAAATTTACAAGATTGTATGGAGTAAGGCAAAACATGCCTATGTCGTCACTTCTGAAGTGGCAAGGAGCCACACGAAAAGCGCTTCGGGAAAAGCGGTGAAAGCCGCTCTGGCAGCAGCTGTGGGGATGGGAGTCTTCATGGGCGGTTATGCGGCTGATGCCGCACCGGCGACCAACCCGGCCGGAAATGGCTTGGGCATTGCTATCGGTACAGGCAGCAACGCGCCAAAGGCAGAAAATGTGGCTGTCGGTCAAGGGGCTTCAATTGGCTATTCCAATGGTGCAAGTGCTGCAACCGGTGATGTTGCAATAGGTAACGGAGCCAATATCAATAACTATGCCAGCCAGGGCGGCAGTATTGCCATTGGCAAAAATGCAAAAGTAGAAAATATGGCTGGCGGCGGAGAAGCCAGCTTTGCCTTTGGACAGACAACATTTAGCGGAAGTTGGTTATCTTTAGCAAGAATACCGGCTGATCCGACGAAGGTCGTAGGCAGTGTTGCTATCGGCGATAATACATTTGCCCGTACCGGTAGTACGATGATCGGTTCACATAATTACAAAGGCGCACTGGGGGATACCACGGTAGACAGCGCTTCTACGCGGACAGACGCGTTGAATGTCTATGCCACCACCATCGGTGCCAACAGTTTCAGCAATGGCGCTTTTACGACAAGTACCGGCGCGTATAATATTATTTCCGGTGATTATACCGGTGGGCGATTTTCAAATGCAACAAAGAACTTGGGTGCCACTATTACAGGTTCTTTGAATAGCATTGAATCGAAAACAGGAAGTTATGATTCCGGTATTGCCAATACAATTACGGGTGTTGCTAACCGCACAGCTAATTCCAATGGCTCTCTTATTTATGGTGCCGGCAATGAAATTACCAACTCATATACTTCCTTATCTGGCACCCCGACTGATGGGGGCGCTTCAGCAAAGGATTTTGCCGATAGCTTAAGAGCATCTGTCCGGGCTTCCAATAGCGGCGGTGCGACCCTTGCCATTGGCGGCGGAAACAAAGCGGATTATACCCAGAAAACATCCATTATTGGCGTCAACAATACCGTGACCGGTACCAGCGGCAGTCCGAGTACTTTCAACTCGATCACCGGTTATAATAATACTGCTACTAATGTCAATCACGTATCTGTCATTGGTTTTAAAAATAATGTGACTAATACCAATGGCGCTGTTGTCTTTGGGGATAATAGAACACTGACAGGTGCTGACGGCAGCGTTGTCATCGGTTCGTCTCAAAACGGTACCAGTACCAGTGTCAAGAATGCTGTAGCCATCGGCAGTGAAGCCAACGTGACCAAAGAAGGCGGTGTGGCACTTGGCGCAGGTTCTGTGGCGTCCGTGGATAAGGGCGTTGCGGGCTATGATCCCGGAACAGGTACGAATTCCACGGATACATCTTCGGTATGGAAATCTACGCAAGCAGCTGTTTCCGTAGGCGATACGTCCAAAGGTATCACCCGCCAGATTACCGGTGTGGCGGCCGGTACGCAGGACACCGATGCGGTGAACGTGGCACAGCTGAAGAAAGCGGTAGCCGGAGCGGCAGATGGCAATGACACCCTGGTAAGCGACAGCAATGCGCTGTCCCTTAGCGGTAAAACCCTGTCCATGAGCGTAAAAGACACGGCCGGAAACGAAGTAAAAGGCAGTGTAGACCTGTCCGCCATCGCGGGGCAGATTGATACCAATACCACCTATACCATGAGCGGCACACAAAACGCGGACAATACCACCACTATTACCCTGAAAGGGAGCGACGGAAAAGAAAACAAAGTCACCGTGGCCACGAAAGACACAAGAAACACCGTGAAAGCCGGTGAAAATGTGACACTTGACACAATTGCCAACACGTTTGGCGGAACGGAATACACGGTCAACGTGAAAGCCGACGGAAAAGTGGAAAACGGAAGCACAAAGATTGTCAGCGGAAATACAGTGTACCATGAAACCCGAGTGAAGAATGACGGCAACTATGTGAAGAAAGAAAACAGTGCCGGAGACAACCTGACCATACTGGACAAACAGGTCGGTAAGAACACAACCAATATTACCAATCTGGGAAATACCATCAACAATCTGGACAACCGTATCAGTAAAGTGGGAGCGGGAGCCGCCGCACTGGCAGCCCTCCACCCGCTGGACTTCGATCCCCATGACAAGTGGGACATTGCGGCAGGTTTCGGCAATTACCGCAACGCCAGCGCTGCGGCGGTAGGCCTCTTCTATCGGCCGAACGAAAGAACCATGATGAGTCTCGGCTGGACCATGGGTGATGACAGGAACATGATTAATGCGGGAGTTTCCGTAAAGCTGGGACGCGGCGATGTTTACACCCGTTATTCCAAAGTGGAAATGGCGAATCGTATTGAAGCGCAGAATAAGAGGATCAACGATATGGAATCCGAATTGGAAGAATTAAAGGCACAGATAGCAGCTCTCGCTGCCAAGAAGTAAGGAACTTCCAAAAAGAAAAGAGCAGGCACTGCTGATGGTGCCTGCTCTTTTTTCGTTTTCCGGTAAAAGTGAAACTCATGGCAGGGTGTCTGCCAGAACCGTGCGAAAAATCTGTACTCGTAGTGGGAAAAGCGGTAAGCTGTCATCCGAGTCATAGATTCTTCACTCCGTTTCATCGTTCCGCTTTCCCGCTTTTTCATACAGCATTCTTATCCCCATTTAGGATGACGTTAAACAGACAGTACAGCCGGGATTCTAACCACTTTTGGGCCTGCCGATAAAGTAGCACCCATGGTAAGGCGTCATCTGAAGCAAACGTGAAGGATCTGTACCTGCAATGAGGAAGACCATAAGACGTCATCCTGAGCGGCAGCAAAGGATCTATACCCGTGATGAGGAAAACGGTAAGCTGTCATTCTGAGTCTAACTATAAAAAGTCAAGTGCTACAAAACAATTATTTTATGAATAGTGTGTAACAAGTTCATACTGTTTTTAGAGCAGGACAAAAAGACATCTATAAAGATGCCTCAAAAAATTAAAATACTCATGAATGCGAATCAGGCCGTTTGGTACCAATTGCCGGATATTTCCATAGCGTACAGCACCCGCACAAGCCGCTTTACTGCATGGGAGATGGCAACGTAATAATGTTTTCCTTCCTTCCGTTTCTTTGACAGGTAGGCAGTGAAGCCGGGATCATAGTGACAGACATACCTTGTGACATTGAACAGTGCATAACGAAGATAGCGGGATCCTCTTTTCTCCATACGGGAATAGCTGCCTGTCAGTTTACCGGACTGATACGTTGAAGGTGACATGCCCGCATAGGCCAGAATCTTATCAGGAGAGTCAAATCTGCGGAAACTGCCAATTTCCGCAAGAATAACCGCCCCCATTTGCATACCGATGCCCGGCACGGAAGTGATTGGAGAATTTACATCATCCATGATCTTTTCAATCTCAGATTCAATTTCACCAATCTCCTGATCATAAACCCGTAAATGCGCTATGGTGTGCCGCAGTTCCATCGATTTGGCAGGACTGACGGCCCCGACAGATTGTTTTGCCGTATCCCTGATCCTAATGGCCATTCCTCTACCGAAGCGTCCTCGTGAAGCCTTGAGGAGCAGGGCGGTTAACCGGGTAAGATGGGCGGCTGCGATATATGCAGAACCCGGAAACTCTTCCAGCATAGCGTAAATAGAATGTATGTGGATACTGGAAACCATCTGCTCAAGTTCAGGAAACAATATGGTAACAAGCCTGGCTATAGAAGTCTTAAGCTTTGTCCGTTCCCTGACCATAGAAGCTCTATATCTTGTAAGAGACTTTAATTCCTCCATGTGGTAGGATGATAAGGAGTAGGGCTTTAAGCTTGAATCGGTCATAAGCAGATGCGCAATATCTCTTGAATCAATCTTGTCAGTCTTTGTTCTCCTTAGGCTCTGTCCTTTACGGAAAAGATTAACGCGCAAAGGATTGATTACATAAGCGGTGAGATGCTTGTCCAGCAGAAAGGCAAGAAGGTTGCTGCTGTAATGTCCGGTTGATTCCAGCCCTACTTTTACTTTTGTGAAATCTACAGCCAATGAGCAAATCCACTTATAAAGAGTCTCATAACCCTCACGGTTATTTAAAATAGAGAATACCTCCTCAGGAAATTCTCCGTCAGAGTTTATGATGCAGCAGTCGTGCTTGTCTTTGGCCACATCAATGCCAATTAAGATCATATTATAACCTCCCGTATGATTTTTGATACTGTATGGATCCACAGGGCTCTTTGCGCTTGTATACTCGTTCTACATAAACCGTCAAGCGGTATCTAACTGATCAACAAAGTAACAAAGAGACTGTGGTTGGAGACTCTGAAAAACCATCTGTGTAGTAGCGCAGCATGTGACCAATCCACAGTATCTCAAAACAGTATACCGTATACTCCTTCCGGAGCATATGATCAAGCGATTTGCTTGACTTACTTAATAATACGAGCGCAGCGAAGGATTTATTGCCGTGATGGGGAAGCCGGTAAGGAGTCATCGGAGTAACAGATTCTTCACTCCGTGTCACTACCCCGTTTTCCTGTCTTTCTCTCCGCCATTCTTACTTCCGTTCAGAATGACGATTTTGGGAAAGCACGTCACTAACAATGGGGAACGGAAAGCATCATAATGACAGGGAATGAAAGGCGTCATCCTGAACGGATGTGAAGGATCTATTACCGTGGTGGGGAAAGCGGCAAGAAGATAAAAGCTATCAGCTGTGAGCTGTCAGCTGCAGGCTAAATATTCTTTTACGATTTAAATCATCCCGGCGAGCGAGTATCCTCGTAAAGTATTTAATCTGAACCGATAAGATTCGGAGCAAAAAAGACGGTCAGTGCAACCGTCTTTTGCTTTTGTGGCTCTTATTTCTATTTCCCTATTTTCAGTTCTGTCCATGCCCTGTCGTACATGGTGAGGGCTTCTCCGATGTCTTCGATCCATTCACCGCGGGAAATGTAGTCGCGGGCGGCTTTCAGCATGGGATCTCTGTTATATTCTTCGGAATGATAGGTTTCCGCTTTGGCGTTGGGGTCGTTGTAGCCGATGTATTCGTAATTTTTCGCGCTGACCTGCGGATCATAGAGGTAATTGATGAAAGCTTCCGCCAGTTCTTTGTGTTTCGCTCCTTTGGGGATGGCAAAGGTGTCCGCCCATATGACGGCGCCTTCTTTGGGAATAATGAAGGCAATGTCTGGATTATCCTTGTGGGTAAAAGAAGCATCGCCGGACCACATGGTGCCGATCCAGGCTTCTTCGGCGATGAATTTCTGCTTGATGGTGTCGGTGTCAAAGGCGAGAAGGTTGGGTGTCAGTTTACGGAGTTGATCGACGGCCTGTGTGACTTCGTTTGGATCTTTCGAGTTTACGGAATGCCCGTTTTTCTTGAGTCCCATGCCGATGACTTCACGGTTGTCGTTGAGCAGGATGACACGGCCTTTGTATTCGTCTTTCCACAAATCATTCCATGAGCTGGGCGTATCTTTGATGTATTTTGTATTGTAAGCGATGCCCGTGACACCCCAGGTATAGACGACAGAATAATCGCCTGAAGGGTCATAGGGAGGATTCTGCAGGGCGGGAAGCATATTTTCCGTATTCTTTATTTTACTTTTATCCAGTTTTTCGAGGAGATCCAGCTTGATCATGGTGGCTACCATGTAGTCTGACGGCTGGATGACATCATATGCCGATCCGCCTGCCTGTATTTTCGCGAGGAGTTCTTCATTGTTCGCAAAAACGTCGTAGTTGACTTTGCAGTTGTATTTCTTTTCGAAATCCGAAAGGACGTCGGGAGAAAAGTTGTCCGCCCAGCTGTACAGGTTCAGGACTTGCGTGTCTCCCCCGCTTTTCGTATTACTGTCAGGGGCGGATCCGCAGCCGGCAGCGGCAAGGCATGCGCCTGCGAGGAAAAGGGAAAAGAATTTTTTCATAGGAAATCTCCTTCAGGGAAAACGAAAATCGGTTCGGGATAATGGGGATGTAGGGGATTGAGCATAGGATGGTTCTTATGTACCAAAGAAATCAATGTCGGGATTTTTGTTCCATATGTATTCCATACGGCAGGCGATACGTTCTGCGGCAGGTGCGCCGAAACGGTCGCGGATAAAGCCGAGCGTCATGTCCATTCCTGCAGAAATGCCGGAAGAGGTATAAAATTTTCCGTCGTGCACCCAGCGTGCTTTTCTTATCCAATGGACTTTATCGGATGTGGAAACGACCCAGTCGAAAGCTCTTTTATTGGAGGTAGCCCTTTTCTCTTCGAGGATCCCGCATCGGGCAAGAAGGGCGGAACCGGTACAGACGGACAGGACGAAAGAGGCGTCTTCCGAAAGACGGCGTAAATTTTTCAAAAAAGGTTCCTCCTTTATCAGTGTGCGTGTACCGGCACCGCCGGGAATGACAAGTACACCTGATGTATTCATATTCCTTTGGGGTTCCGTATCAATTCTTACACCCTGCGTACTCGTGACAAGGCCGCCATTTTGTGAGATATAGTGAAGTTGGAAATCGGGATGGCGGCCGCATATTTCGACCGGACCGAAGAGATCCAGTGTTTCAAACTGCTCAAATAAAAGGAAATTGATATCCATGAGAACTCCTGTCTAAGACAATCAAGGAATACTTTGGGGCGGCGGATCATGAGAAAAGAGAAGCTGTTTACTGCCGGTCATCGGGCAGTTCTTTTTTTCTGCCGGTTCCCGCCTGCCGGATCTGAAAAAAATCCGCCAGAAGGACGAGCGCGATTTCAGCGGCGATCATGAGGGTGGAAAGGGCATTGATTTCCGGAGAAATCCCTCGCTTCACCATGGCGTAGATGTAAAGCGGGAGAGTTGTCGAATTCGGTCCGGCTGCGAAGAAGCTGATGATGAAGTCATCGATGGACAGTGTGAAAGCGATGAGCGCGCCCGCAGTGATTCCCGGCATGATGAGGGGAAGCGTGATGTAGCGGAAGCACTGCCACGGACGGGCATACAAATCGCCGGCGGCTTCTTCGTATTCCTGCTTCAGCCCGTCAAGCCGCGCCCCCACCGTGATGACTACGAAAGACAGGCAGAAGGTGATGTGGGCGAGGATGATGCTTGTCCGTCCCAGCGGTAAATGGATCTGAGAAAAGAGGACGAGAAGGGAAAGTCCCATGACGATTTCGGGAATGAGGATAGGAAGATAGATAAGGCCGTTCAGGAGTCCCTGCCATTTATAACGGTATTTGTGAAGGGCGAGCGCCGCGGTCGTACCAAGAATGGTGGACACCGCCGTGGAAATGAATCCGATGACGAGCGTATTGGCGAGCGCCTCCGCCACATGGCGGTTATTAAAAAGCTGGGCGTACCATTTGAACGTGAAGCCTGCCCATACCGCGTTCATGCGGGAGTCATTGAAGGAATACAGCGCCAGGATAAGAATGGGCAGATAAAGGAAAGCCAGCACCGCCAAAGCGTAAGAAACAAGGAGATGGCTACGCCATGTTTTCTGCATTGCTGTCTCCTTTCTGCGCCCGAATTGCCCGATAATAGAGGAAAATGAGAATGAGGGAAAGCAGGGCAAGCACGATGGACAGTGCCAAGCCGAAAGGCCAGTCGCGGGCGGAGAGGAACTGGTTCTGTATGACATTGCCCACGAGAGCCGCTTTCGCCCCGCCCATGACATCGGGGACGACGAACATGCCGAGGGAAGAAATGAAGACCAATACCGTTCCTGCCGCGATGCCGGGCATCGTCAGAGGCAGGGTGATTTTTCGGAATGCTGTCACGGGGGAAGCGCCCAGATCGGCGGCAGCTTCCAGAAGTCTGCGGTCGAGCTGTTCAATGGAGACGTAAACGGGGAGGATCATGAAAGGAAGAAGGGCGTATACCATGCCCAGCATGACGGCGCCTTCATTATACAGAAATTGGATCGGCTGGGAAATTATTTCCAGCTTCATCAGAATCGTATTCAGCACGCCCTGGCTGCGGAGGATGATCACCCACGCATAGGAACGGATAAGGAAATTGATCCAGAAAGGAATCATACAGAGGATCAGCCCTTTCTGCCGCAGACGGCGGGGGAGCCGAGCGATGCAGTATGCCAGCGGATAGCCCATGAGGATGGTACATACCGTGGTCACGACGGCTATGAAAATTGTCCGTCCGAAAATGGAAATATAAAGAGGATCCAAAAATCTTGTATAGTTTTGGAAAGTCCAGTCAAAAACGATCTGTCCGTACGCCGTGCGGGAAGCGAAAGAAACCGCTACCACGATGAGCATGGGAATGACAAAGAAAACGGTCAGCCAGATCATGGACGGCAGGAGCAGATATTTTCCGTTTCTTTTCATCGTTCTACTCTGACCTCATCTTTTTCATACCACCAGATGCCTACATGGTCGTCGATCTGCCAACGGTGGACGTCATCAAAGTACTGGTAGGCGAGGACTTCCTGGCCCGTGCCGTCAAGACGTATGAATACTTTATCAATGGTGCCGTAAAAAATCACATCGTCCACCGTGCCGAATAAGCGCGGCGCGGGATGGGAATCATCGCCATCTTTTCCGCCGCAGAGATTCAGCTTTTCAGGGCGGAGGACAAGAATTTCCTTCCCGTTATCAAAAAAATTGCTTTCTCCGATGAAGCCGGCGACAAATTTTGTTTTTGGATAATGGTAAATCGTATTGGGATCATCGTCCTGCTGGATTTCCCCCTTATCCATGATAACGATGCGGTCGCTCATGGTGAGGGCTTCTTCCTGATCATGGGTGACGAATACGAAAGTAAGGCCAAGTTCTTCCTGCAGGTCTTTCAGCTCGATCTGGAGCGTTTTGCGGAGCTGGTAATCAAGAGCGCCGAGAGGTTCGTCTAAAAGAAGCATTTTCGGATTATTTACGAGGGCACGGGCCACGGCGACACGCTGCTGCTGCCCTCCCGACATCTGCGAAGGATACCGGCTGCGGAGATCTTCCAGCCGGATCAGTTTCAGCAATTTCTGTGTGCGTTTTGCGGCTTCCTCTTTGCCGACGCCTTTCATGCGCAGGCCGAAACCGATATTTTCCTCTGCTGTCATATGGGGGAACAAAGCATAATTCTGGAATACCATATTCACGTCCCTTTTGTAAGGGGGGAGATTCGTGATATCCTGTCCGTCAAGGATGATTTTTCCTTTTGTCGGAGTGTCCAGTCCTGCAAGCATACGGAGAAGAGTCGTCTTTCCGCAGCCTGAGGGACCTAATAAAGTTAAAAACTCGCCATCATGGATAGAGAGTGAGAGCGGGGGGATAATGATATGATCACCGTAAGCCTTGGTGATTCCCTCCAGACGGACCAATTCTTTCATGTCCCGAACACGACCTTTCAGGGAAGTATAGAAGCGGTGACGCCGCGGCCGCTTTATGCCCGCAATCAGGCAACTATAAAAAGAAAGCGCAGGACTTTCCGCTTTCACGGCGGCGCGTTTTTTATTTACCTTGTCGAAAAAACGAAATTCTCTATGACTCCGCGGTTTTCCTTACGGGAAGATAAAAACTGCACCAATACAAATGGTCAGCGCTTCCTTATGTCTGTACTTTATTATACATGGAAAAATATAAAAACTGAATGCCTTTTGCCACTATTTTTATAAATAACCCTAATCTTTCGGAAAGGGAATGATGGCCGATAGCTGTGAGCCGTTAGCTGTGAGCTGTGGGTCAGAGACAAAAGACTGAAAATAGGAGACGCTGTTTGCTCATTGCTTTGGATATCAGCGGAGAAGGATTTGCTGCCGTGGTGAGGAAAACGGTAAGATGTCATTCAAGGTAATAGATTCTTCACTCCGTGTCACTATCCCGTTTCCCGTCTTTCTCGAACAGCATTTTTGCCTCCGTTCAGAATGACGATTGAAGGAAAGAGTCACTATGACGGGAAACGTTAAGCGTCCTCGTGTGAGCGCCAGCGAAGAATTTGCTGCCGTGGTGAGGAAAGCGGTAAGACGTCATCCTGAGCGATAGCGAAGGATCTGCTGCCGTGGTAAGGAAAACCGCAAGATGTCATTCTGAATGGAAGGAGACGAAGGGCTGTCGGCTTTTCATCCGTTCTCAGAGGAGAGGTGCATTTTCGGAACTGCGGGTGAAATTATTTTAATGCATAGTAAAACGGACCTGTATACATAGAGCAGATCCGTTTTTGCGTGGGAAATGTATGAAGGGGTATTTCTTTTACTTTCCTTTGATCGCCTGTTTTCCTTTTTTCAACCAGTCCATGAGAAGCGGGGAGAAGGAGGAAAGGATGCAGAGGGTGATGAGTACCCAGCAGATGGGGGTGGAGAACAGGATAGTGATATCATTGCCCGAAAGGGTCAGGCTTCTGCGGAGGCCTCTTTCGCCGATCGGCCCTAAAATAAGGGCGAGGACGACGGCTGCCGTATTTAATCCCAGCTTTCTCATCAGGTAGCCCATAATGCCGAAGATGAACATGATAACTACGTCGACAAAGCTGTTATTGATGGCAAAAGAACCGACAACGCAGAGGACAAAGATGCAGGGAATAAGAACGGCGTCAGACAATTTGGAAATGTGGGCAAATATGCGGCATCCTCCGAGACCGATGAGGAGCATGAAGAACTGGACAATGACGAACCCCGCAAAGAAGGTGTAAGTCATGGGAGCGTACTTGGTGAAAAGCTCCGGCCCCGGCTGGAGACCCTGGATGATGAGGCCGCCCATGAGTACGGCGGTCACTGATTCTCCCGGAATGCCCAGTGTTAGTGTGGGAATGAGGGAGCCGCCGGTAACAGCGTTGTTTGCCGCTTCCGAACCGGCGACGCCTTCAATGGAACCGCGTCCGAAGTCTTCCGGCTTTTTGGAGAACTGTTTTGCCGTATTGTAACCCAGGAAGCAGGCAATGGAAGCGCCCGCGCCCGGGAGGATGCCGATGATGTTCCCGATGAGCCAGGAGCGGATGACGGTCGGCCCGATCTGTTTCAGCTCATGGAATTTCAGCATGACGGAGTCGTGGAATTTAACGATGCTTCCCCTTTCCTTAATTGCTTTTTCTGCGAGAATGAAGACCTGGGAAAGGGAAAAGAGACCGATGAGGGCACAGGTGACGTTGATACCGTTGTACAGTTCGTCGATGCCGAACATGAACCGTTCCGTGCCTTCCATGGGATCCATGCCGACGGTGGAAAGGATAAGGCCGAAGGCACCGCTCATAAGCCCTTTCACCATGGAGCCCGTGGTAACGCCCGCAATGATGGTGAGTCCGAAGAGGGCAAGCCAGAAATATTCGGGGCTTCCGAATTTCATGGCCAGTTCGGCAAGCATGGGGGCAAAAAAGTAAAGGGAAATACAGGAAAGGAGTCCGCCGAAGAAGGAAGCGATGCATGCCGTGCCGAGTGCCTTGCCGGCTTTTCCCTGTTTGGTAAGTTCATACCCGTCGAGCGCCGTTGCCGCGGAAGCGGGCGTGCCGGGAGTATGGATCAGGATGGCGGAAATAGAACCGCCGAAGATAGCACCGCAGTAAATACCGCCGAGCATGATCAATCCCGTTTCGGGAGCCATGCCGAAGGTAAGCGGCAGAAGGAGCGCTACGCCCATGGCGGCGGAAAGGCCCGGCATACAGCCGACAACGATTCCGATGGTGACGCCGATAATCATCATGATTAGATTGGACGGCATGAGGGCATTGGCAAAACCTGCCGACATGAGTCCGAATGTGTTTGCATCCATGGTATTTCCTCCGGTTATAAAAATTCTTCCATAATGATCCCGTCAGGCAGGGGTACATTGAGGAATACATCGAATGTACCGTAGATGAGGGCGGTCATGCAGATCAGGACGATAAAAATGTATTTCATTTTTATCCTGAAGAAGCGGAGGCAGATGAAGATGTACACAATGGAGGCGATGTAGAAGCCGAAGAGGTACATCAGGAGAAAGAACAGGAGGAAAGCGGCAAACATGACCCAGAACTGTTTCGGGAGAAAGCCGTCAAATACTTCGGCGCTGTCATTGATGACTTTGTGTTCTCTTCTGTAATCGCGAAACAGATGGCTCATGCGGACCGTCGTCAGAAGAAGGAGCAGCCCGATGACAAAGTACGGATAGTGTCTTGCCGGTTCGGGAAAGTCCAGTGTCAGGTATAAAAAGAAAAATGAGAAAAGATACATGAATCCGCAGATATAAATATCTGATTTTTTCATACAATACTCCTTAAAGAGAACCTCCGCGGTTTCAAACCGGTCAGAACGGACAAACCTGCCCCTTGGAAAAGAAGCAGGTTTTCTGTCTAATGAAACGCGGTGACGCTTAAAGGGAAATGCGTGATTTCCCCTGTTTCATGCAGCGCTTGCACTGTTATTTCTTTTCGTACAGTTTGCTGACTACATCTTTGCAGAAAGCGAGCTGCTCGTCAATGAGCCTGCCCAGATCTTTGCTGTCCTTGTAATCGAGAACCATGCCGGCTTTCTTGTGGGCTTCCACAACATCTTTGTCTTCCATGGTCTTTTTGAAAGCGTCTTCATAGAATTTAATTATATTTTCAGGGGTGCCTTTCGGGGCGACAATAGCGCGGGCGGAGCCGTACCATTTATTGTAGTAGCCGAGTTCGCCGAGTGTCGGAACGTCAGGCAGCTGGGGGTCGCGCTTTTCATCAAATACGCCGAGGACACGGAGTTCGGCATTTTCACCGTTAATCAGTTTGATGACGTCGGCAACTTTGGCACAGGAGAAATCCACTTCGCCCTGGCGGAGAGCAAGGAGCTGGTCGGCAGTACCGCCATAAGGAACGGCATTGTATTCAAATTTCGCGGACTGGGCGAGAAGCTGGGCGGAGGTGTGGTTGGAGGCCTGCACGCCGTTAGTGGAAGCTTTCAGCTGCCCCGGGTTTGCCTGTGCGTCTGCCACGAGCTCTTTTAAGTCTTTCCACTTTGCGTCTTTTCTGACGACAACCACAGCGGTTTCCGTCAGATGGTTTGCAATCGGGATAATGGACTTTTCATCAAAGGCCGCGCCTTTCTGGGAAGCGAGCGTGGTATAGGTCGGCAGATTGATGAATCCTAAGGTGTATCCGTCCGGTTTGGCCTTGGCGAGTTCCGTCCAGCCGATTTTTCCGTCAGCTCCGGGTTTGTTTTCGATGACTAGGGTCTGGCCGACATACTTCTTGGCGCTGTTGGCCAGCAGACGCGCGCCTGTATCCGTACCGGAACCGGCTTTATAGGCGACGATAATCTTTACGTCTTTTTCCGGTTTCCAGGCGGCAGAGCTGCTTTTCGTGTCGCCGCCCTTGGAACCGCCGCATCCGCTGAGAAGAATGCCTGCAGTGAATGCCGCTGCGGCGAGCACAGCCAATTTCTTTTTCATGATTGAAAAACCTCCTTACATTTCCCCAATAAAATAAATGCAGTCTGATCTTGTCCGCATTTTCTCCTTCTGATTGTACCATGTCGGCCGCCGTACAACAATATAAAAAGCGCTGAGGCTCCTTGCGGGCGGGGACTCTTATGAAATAAGTATACACAAATAAAGGACTACCTCTGAAAAGATAAATAATACAATTAATGGAGAGTAAATAGAAAAATGGATCTATGGTAATGAGTAAAATGTATTCCAAAATACAAAAACAATAACTTGAAGTCATTTTAAAAGAAGGGCTGAACGAAGAAATAAGGTTACATATAATTTTTATAGGAGAGTACCAAAGGGAGAATATACAGTCCCGGTGGAGAGATGGCAATAAAATTTGATGAAGACCGATAGAAAGATATGGGAAATTGAAAAGAAGAACCCTGTGGTATAATGCCGATAGAAAAGGATTTCATAAAAATGACAGAAGTAATGGATGAGGAGAAATGATGGGAAATAAAATTTTCAAAGCACTCACCGCTGTCGCTGCTGCAGCTGCTGCTGTGTGGCTTCTGCCGAAAAGGAAAAAGGAAATGGCGGTACGCCCCGTTCCGGCGGGAGAAAGTATGTCCTGCATCAGGGAACAGACAGGGGTGAATGAGGATGCTCTTTGCCTGTACTACTATCGCCCCGGCAGGTGGACGGAAAAGGATGCCGTCTTTATTGCGTTCCACGGCTTTGGCAGGGATGGCGCGGAATATTGCAAAGCGCTCCGGAAACTGGCGGAGGAAAGGAATATGCTGATCGTCTGTCCGGAGTTGACGGAAAGGAAGTATCCCGGCGAGGAATGGTATCAGGAAGGCGGCATCATGGATACAGACGGACATATCCGTGAAAAAGAAGAGCGGACGTTCTCTGCGGCGGACCGGATCGTGGCAGAAGTGAAAAACCGCACGCAGGCAGCAGGGAAAATCATTCTTTTCGGCCATTCTGCAGGCGGGCAGTTTGTCCATCGATGGGCGCTCCTCGGAGGAAAGAAAAACGTGGATGTAATCGCCGTGGCCAATTCCGGCTGGTTTACCATGCCTGATAGGGATATTGATTATCCTTACGGTATAAAGAATGTAGGGATTACTGATGAGGAACTGGGGGAAGCGTTTGCAGAGCCGGTCATTCTCTTTATGGGTGAAAAGGATGTGGAGCGGAAACCGCCGTTCCGCGATACGCCCGAAGCAGACGCCCAGGGGATGAACCGAATGGAGCGGTGTATGAATTATTTCCGACAATGCAAAGCAAAAGCGGAGGAGCTGCGGGTTCCTTTCCGCTGGAAACTGGAAATCGTAGAAGGCGCGGCTCATCAGGGGGTAAAAATGGCGGAAGGCGCAGCGGCATATATTTTTGGGAAATCATCGGAAGATGGAAATCGGAGAGTGTAAGCTGTGAGCTGTTAACCGTTAGCTGTGAGTTAAAAGCCGAAGCATATGATTTCCATTAGGTGTCATACGAAACAACAGCAAAGGATTTGCTGTTGTAGTGAGGGAAACGTTAAACGTCATCCGAAGCGAACGTGAAGGATCTATACCCGTGGTGAGGAAAGCGTTAAGGCGTCATCAGAGTCATAGATTCTTCACTCCGTGTCACTGTCCCGTTTCCCATTTTTCCCACAAAGCATTCTTGCGTCCATTCAGAATGACGATTGGGAGAAAAGGCGTCATAATAAGGGGAACGTTAATCGTCATCCGAAGCGGCGGAGAGAAGTTTATGGAAGAATTGGTAAAAACCGTAAAGCGTAAATCATAAAATAACAGGGTGTGGTTTTGTACTGTTATTAAAAAGAAAAAGCAGGAGGGTTCTATGCTGGAGACATTAAAAGAGGCGGTGTGCGCCGCCAATCTGGAACTTGTGAAACGGGGTGCCGTGATCTATACATGGGGGAATGTGAGCGGTATCGATCGGGAGAAAGGCCTTATGGTCATCAAACCGTCAGGTGTGCCTTATGAGAGCATGACAGCGGGCGACATGGTAGCAGTCGATGTGGAGACGGGAAAAACAGTGGAAGGGAAATGGAAACCGTCTTCCGATACGGAGACCCACCTGGCGCTGTACCGCGCGTTTCCTGAAATTGGCGGTGTGACACATACCCATTCCGTCAATGCCGCAGCTTTTGCCCAGGCGGGACTCGATATTCCTGCCCTCGGTACGACCCATGCGGATTATTTTTATGGGGATATCCCCTGCACAAGGGCGCTTACGGAAGAAGAAACGAAAAACGCTTATGAGAAAAATACGGGTGCCATCATTATAGAAACTGTGCGCTGCCGCGGATACGAGCCGCTTGCCGTGCCCGGTGCCCTTGTACGGAACCACGGGCCTTTTGCCTGGGGGAAAAACGCGGCGGATGCTGTGTACCATGCGGTCGTCATGGAGACGGCGGCGGAAATGGCGCTGAAAACAAAATTATTGAACCCTTCGGCCTCGCTTCCCGCATACATCCTTGATGAGCACTACCAAAGAAAGCACGGCCCGAATGCGACGTACGGACAAGGGAAATAAGTGAAAAACAGAAAGGAAATGTTCTTGCCGGTATGAGTTTCATCTTATTTTTCCGGCCGGAAATTTTTACAGCTCATGGCAGCCTCTTCGTGTATGGAGATTTGACACGGATCTGCTGTGAGTTTTTTATTGTGCAGGTATATGGCTGATTTTGCCATTCAATGTACAATCTGCGCGAATTGTCCATTAATGGACTTTATTTTGCAAATGATTATTGAATATAGATACCCGTGTGGGTATAATGAGGCCAAGAAAAGGAAATGGTACAAGAGCGGATGATAAAGGAGATGAAGTTCATGACAGCAGCCAATCATTATACACCGGCAGAATCAGAAAGAAGAGGCGCAGCAGGGAGCAGGCTGCCGATGAAAAGATTCTTCGGAAGGATGACGGCGGAATTGAAGGAGAGCAAGGCGGTTCTTCTTGTGTGGGGGGCATTCTGCACGATGCTTACCGTATCGTCTGCCATCGATCCGCTGGGAGGAGAAATGGTCCGGCAGGATCGCTCTGTTCCTGTAGTGACAGGAAATACATTCATTAAGGAATAAAACGGTTATCAGAAAGGCAGCGGGTGCTTATCCGCTGTTTTTTAGCGGATGGATGCCGGCAGATGAGCAATCGGGATGTTTCCCCCGATCAGAAAATACGGAAATAGGAAAATACAGATTCTTTTTACGGTTGAGGGCAGGTATGCTGCAGGCGCGGCGGAACTGTTAAGCGTTATTCTGCGCAGTGAAGAATCCGTATCTATGATGAAAGGAGAGGGGAACCCGGGCGGTTTCTCTCTTTTGCAGTACGAAAAAAGCTTCCCGGTGAAAGGAAGCTTTTCATAGAGGTTGTGTAAGAAGCAACAATGAGCAGAAACGCCACGGCCAATGGCTGTCTCTTCTGTTTACGCTTCTATTGTATCTTGATAGCAATTATTTGTCAAGCAAGGAAGTGACAGGAGATTAACAATCGAAGCACGGAAATTTTATAAAGCTATATAGAAATATGTAGAAATGCAGATGAGGATGTGCTATAGTATAAAAAATTAATATATTTGCGAATGAAAAGGAGAAATAAGATGGGCATGATGAAAGAATTCAGGGATTTTGCTGTCAGGGGCAATGTGGTCGATATGGCAGTCGGCGTCGTTATCGGCGGCGCTTTCGGAAAGATCATATCTTCCCTGGTGGAAAATATCATCATGCCTCCCATCGGAATGATTATGGGGGGTGTTGATTTCTCAAATCGGTTTATCAATCTGGGAAAAACACCGGTGGCTACACTGGCGGAAGCCAAAGAAATGAACGTGCCTGTCATCGCTTACGGACAGTTTCTTAATACAATCATTGATTTCCTGATCATCGCTTTCGTGATTTTCCTTGTGGTCCGCCAGATGAACAGGGTTTTTCCGAAAGAAGAAGCCGCACCGGCGCGCACCTGTCAGTTCTGCAAAGAACCTATTGCCGATGATGCGACCCGCTGTCCACACTGCACAGCTGTTCTTGATGAAACAAAGTAATTTTTCTGCAGAATGCCTTCTCTGTTTTTGCGGAGAAGGTTTTTTACCGGTCTTTTCTTGACCCTGTTTCCGTTACAAACTATAATAAAAAAATATGCGAGCGTGGCGGAATTGGTAGACGCACAGGATTTAGGATCCTGCGCCTTGCGCATAAGGGTTCGAGTCCCTTCGCTCGCACCATTTTCCATCAGTCGAAAGACCGGCGGATTTTTTTATTGCAGTGAAAACCCCTTTTGACAATGCTTTGCCGGCAAAAGGGGTTTATTTTAAAACGGGATATGATTTTGAAATAGGATATAAAGAAATATTATAACTGCACCGGGACAATCAATTCCTGGGGAATGGGTTCTCCGTCAGGATTCACGGCCGGTGTGAAGCTCCATTCTTTTACGGAATTTTCCGCATACCCGGAAAGGATTTTGAAATCGCTGCCCGGCAGATTTCCATCGTTGTCTGCTTTCGGTTTGCCGTCAGTTTTTCCATCCGCCGTGATGTAGACGGAAACACGAATCACAGGATGGTTATTTCTTTCTATGGCTTCTTTCACTTCGGCAGACGCCTTCTTCATCGGACGGTCGGACGGAGCAGCAGGTGTGGAAACCATCATGGAAAGGAAGCGTACAGGAATGGATACGGCAGCGCTCACCGGCTTGTCTCCCAGTTTGGCAGGGTTGAAGCGCCAGCCTTCTACGCATCTCATGGCATATTCGTCAAGAACAACGGATCCTGCGCTTTGGGTGATAACGGCATCGGCGGGGATCCCGTCTTCCGTGACGGTCATCCGGATGACTGTGGCGGAAGAATGAGGAAGGGATTCCATGGCGGCATGGACGGCACCGCTCTGAGGAAGCATGGGATTGCTTTTCAGACTTGGCTTTGTCTGCATTTCTTCTGTGAGTGGAACGCCGTTCTTGTCAAGGAAATATCCTCCCTGCGGAACCGCTGCCTGGGAAATGCCGGAAGAAAGAAGGAGTGCTGCGGATAATAAGATTAATATTTTTTTCATAGTGACCTCGTTTTCTTTAAAATAAAGTACATTTACATTTTAATGGATGGAGCGGAAAAAAGAAAGTTAACCACGGCAGAAAAAATGAAACGGAGAAAGGACGTTTTTCCTTCCAAAAAAGTATCTTTAGATGATTAAAGCAGTGAATTATGATACAATATACATAAATATAAAACGGTTATTTTTTATTTTTCAGCAGTGTTTCTGTGAATTTTTGGGGTTTACGGAAATTTTTGCAGTTCCCTCTTTATGTATTGGAAATGCGGAGAACTGTTTTCGTATTTCTTTGGTCGTGTTTTTATTTGGAATCAGGTTTTGCGGGATTGAGGGAGGATAGATGACGGAGATAGAAATGTTCCGCGGCGCGATGATTGGCGGCGCCTGCGGAGATGCACTGGGGTACCCTTTGCAGGAGCTTTCTGTCTGTCGTATTCAACACAAGTACGGGCCCTTTGGCCTGCGTACGCTTGTGCGGAACGGGCAGTGCGGAAATCTGGCGCCGGTGACGGGAAATACGCAGATGGAACTGGCTACGGTAGACGGACTTCTGTGGACAGATGCAAAGAAATTGGAAGAAGCAGAAGGGCTGTACCGCGGCTATATGCGCTGGTTTTACAGCCAGACGGGGGAGGAACCGCGGCGCGGGCAGCGTACATGGATGAGACGGCAGCCTCATGAACGGGAGATCTGCCTTGTGCGGGAAAAGTTCATGCATGCCCGCCGAAAACCGGAAGAAGGTCTTTTGAATGCGTTTTCCGGGGAAACGATGGGGACAACGAAAAATAAGGTAAATGAAAGCAAAGGCGGCGGCGCGCTGACAAGAGTGGTACCTATTGGGCTCCTTTATGCCGGCGACAGTAAGACAGCTTTTAATGCCGGCGTAAGGGCGGCGGCTTTTTCCCACTCGACTCCTGTCGCCTACTATGCGGCAGGGGCGGTATCGGCACTGATTGCCTGCCTTGCTGACGGAATGACGCTTCCCAAGGCTATTGAACGGATTCACGGGCTTTTGAATAAAACCCATCGGACCGACAGCATTACCACGCTTCTTTCTGCGGCGCAGCAGCAGGCTAACGACCAGCCTGCCGGAAAGGGGAATGTCTGGGCATACATCGACAGTATCCATTCTCTGGGAAGCGGCGATCAGGCAGATGAAGCGCTGGCGATAGCCGTATATGCTGCCCTTGCTGTGGATGATCCTGTAGATGCGATCATCGCCGCGGCGAACCATAATGGAAACAGCCCGATTACGGCAGCGCTGACAGGAGCCATAGAAGGTGTCCGCTTCGGCGCAGATTTTCTTCCGAATTACTGGAAGGATCTGGTGGAAGGGGAAGAAATCATTGCCGGTCTGGCGGATAAACTGTACCACCTGTATGAAAAGCGCCTGAGAAGAGAAAAGGCAAAACAGAAAACAAAAGTTAAAACGGCCGGATCTGAAAAAGGGAAAATAAAATCCGGAAAACCGGCAGAGGAAAAGCCCGCGGAAGAAAAGCCGAAAAGAAAGCGCACAGGAAAAATGGAAGCGGCCGGTGTGAAAGAAGCGGAAGAAACGGTAAATCGGAAGGCCAAAAGATCACGAAGGGCGAAAACCGCAAAAGCGTAAAAATAGAAAAGGGAAGAAAGAAAACATTCCTGCTGCCGGCAGCGAGTGTTTTTCTTTTATGGCAGATAAGAGTTTCCTCTGCGGGGGCTCTTTTTTGATGGGCAAATTTCTTTTTCTTGTTATTTCTTCTTCCATCCCTTATACTTCTTTCATGGTTTAATGAAAGGGGACTGTGATGAAGAGGATTTTTATTTCTCTTTTCTTTTTTGCTTTTATGTGGACCGCTGCCGGGGCGGACGCTTATCCGGAACTGCTTTTTGTCCGCTGGCCGGCGAATCCGGACGCGGTGTGGTATTCTTTCCGCATCGTGCCTGTGACACAGCATTTCGGACGGAAAGAAATGCGCCCGCCGATTTATGAAGACGGCCATGTTTTCCGTGACAGTGTGATGATTGAAAAAGAAATTACAGACAGCTATGACGGACCGGGGATCCTCTGCTGCCAGGTGAAAGCCATCGGTCTGGACGGGCAGAGTATTTCCGCCTATTCGGCGCCTGTGCCAATAGAAAAGGCCGCGCAGGAAATGGAACGGTACGCGCCGAAGATCCGCGTGAAATACCATGAGCAGAACGGTACGGTTCTTCTTTATCCGGCGTATTCTTTTGTGAAAATTCCCCACGCGGTTTCTTATGAAGTGGAAATCACTGATGAAGAACCGGAAAATCCTGACAGCTGTGAACCGTCTGTCCATCGCATTTCGCAAGGGATTGTTACAATCCCCGAACTTTTTGACGAGTTGCCGCGGCAGGGAACGGTCTGGTGGCGTGTCCGCGGTCTTGATGAAAATGGCGGGCCTGTAGGCGTATGGAGCGAAGCGGAAAAGATTGTGAATGATCCCGCGGAAAACTGGGAAACCGGCATTCTTGGAGACAGTATCAGCCACGGCGGCGGACGGATGTCTTACAGTCCGGCGGATTGGCCTTACAATTATGCCCACTATCTTGATTTTCCTACGATAAATATGTCCCGGAGCGGTGATAAAACGGACGACCTTCTCCGGCGGTTCGATGCGGATGTCCTCCCTTTCCATGTACGGTACCTTCTCATTATGGGCGGAACGAACAATCTGCGCAGCGGGGGAACGGCGGAAGAGGTCATTTCTGACCTGGAAGCTCTTCAGGAAAAATGCAGGGCTAATGACATCGAGCCTGTCCTGCTTACCATTCCTCCGATTGCCCCGGATCGGATTTGGAAATACTACCAGCAGCCAACGACAGAAAACTGGAAAGCGGAATTTGACAAAGTGAACGGCTGGATACGGACGCAGACCCATATCGATACGGCAGCGCCCTTTGCCATGTATGAAGACATGCCGGAAAATCTTGCGGCGGACGGCCTTCATCCCGACAAAGAAGCAAAAGAAAAAATGGGGAAAATAATCAATGAAAAATTTCCTGAAATAAGAAAAAAGATCTCTGAAACGAAAATACAAAAATAAAATAAAAGAAAGACTCCGAAAAGAGTCTTTTTCTTATGAAAGAAAACAAATGGATAGCCGGCTTCTATCATCTGTAAGCTGACAGTTTTTTCGTCTTTTGATAAAAGCGGCACTCTCGGTAAGCTGTCATCGGAGTAACAGATTCTTCACTCCGCGTCATCGTTCCGCTTTCCCACTTTTTCATACAGCATTCTTATCCCCATTTAGAATGACGTTAAACAGACAGTACAGTCAGGATTCTAACCACTCTCGGGCCTGCCGATAAAGTAGCACCCATGGTAAGGCGTCATAATGAGAGAAAACGTTAATCGTCATCCTGAACGAATGTGAAGGATCTGTTACCGTGGTGGGGAAAGCGGTAAGATGTCATCCGAGTCATAGATTCTTCACTCCGTTTCGTCGTTCCGCTTTCCCACTTTCTCAAGCAGCATTTTTGTGTCCATTCAGAATGACGATTGGAGGAAAAGGCGTCATAATGAGGGGAACATTAATCGTTATTCAGGGCGCCAGCGAAGAATCTGCTGCCGTGATGAGGAAAGCAGCAAGGGAAATGTTGTATTTCTCTTTGCTATACTTATATGGTACTAATGATGATTGGAGGAAAGGGTGTCATAATGAGGGAAACGTTAATCGTCATCCTGAATGTGAAGGATCTATTACCGTGATGAGGGTATCGGTAAGCATTGGAAGCTCTTTTGCGATTGAAGCCATCTCGGCATGCGAGTACCTTCAGTCGCATCGCGTGCGCCAGCTTCTTATAAGGAGGTTATGATGAGAAGAAACGACAGAGAAATTACGGAAGAAACGGAAATCAGAAAAGTTCTGGACGAGTGCAAAATCGTTCATCTGGGTTTTCAGGACGGCGGCCGTGTTTTTGTGGTGCCGGTCAACTACGGATACTCTTATGAAGGGGGAAAGCTTACGGTGTATTTCCATGGTGCTGATGCCGGACTGAAACGGGAACTGGCAGAATCAAATCCTGTTATCGGTTTTGAAATCGACAACGGCGGTGTCATGGGACGGGCGGAGAAAGCCTGCGATTATACCGAGTACTACCACAGCATCATCGGGAGCGGGCCGGTGTCGGTGGTAAAAGACAGGGAAGAGAAGAAAAAGATCCTTACGATTTTCATGGAATGCCAGGATAAAAAGCATTTCGAGTTTACCGGCCGAATGGCAGCGCATGTGGCGGTGTATAAAATCGAGGCGGACGAATTTGCCTGCAAGGAGCATAACATGTAAAATACCCTCTTTACCGCTGTTTGATAAAGAGGGTACATAGTATGTCCGAAACCTGTTGGTTGATTTGTATGAAATACTTCGATCAGAGGAAGATATATTTCCCGATGAAGAGGATGGTCAGAATATACATCAGGGCACTGATCTTTTTCCCGTTTCCTGTGAGGGCATTCATGACAGTGTAAGTGATGATGCCAAACGAGATGCCTTCGGCGATGCTGTATGTGAAGGGCATGGCAAGGATGGCGATATATGCGGGAATGGCGTCGGTGGGGTCGCTGAAGTTGATGCCCGTGACGGCGGTGAACATGAGGAAGCCCACGATGATGAGGGCGGGCGCGGTGGCAAATGCGGGAATTGCCAGGAAGAAGGGGGAAAGGAACAGGGAGAGGGCAAAGAGAACGGCTACGGTGACGGCGGTAAGACCGGTCCGTCCGCCTTCAGAAACGCCAGCCGCACTTTCTACGAAGGTGGTCGTGGTGGAAACGCCGAGGCCCGCGCCGATGGTGGTGGCGACAGCGTCAGCCATGAGAGCGCCTTTGATGCGGGGCAGCTTCCCTTCCTCATCAAGCATGTTTGCTTTGGAAGAAACGCCGACCAGGGTGCCGAGGGTATCAAAAATATCCACGAAAAGGAACGCGAAGAGGGCGACGAAGAAATCAGGGCTCATCACCTTTGAGAAATCAAGCTGCATGAAAATGGGGGACAGGCTTACAGGGGTAAAAGAAGCAATGCCTGCGGAAAGGTTCGGCAGAGTACTGAACGCGCCTTTTGCGGGATCGGGAATGTAGAGCCCCGTGAGTTCGCATAGAATGCCGAGTCCCCATGTGAAGAGGATGCCCCAGAGAATATTTCCTCTCACTTTTTTCACCATGAGGATGCCCGTGAAAAGCACACCCAGGATGGCGAGGAGAACCGGAACTCCCACGGTGTGGAATGTGCCTGCGGCAATTGCGCCTTTAAAGGAGAAAAGAGAAACTTTCGTAGCGGGATTGGCGACGATGATATTGGCGGAAACCAGTCCGATGAAGGCAATGAACAGGCCGATGCCTGCCGACACTGCCCGTTTCAGGTTGATGGGGATCGCGTTGAAAATCGCTTCGCGTACATTGGTGAGAGACAGGATAATGAAAATCACGCCTTCCAGACAAACAGCGGCAAGGGCGGTCTGCCAGGAATAGCCCATCTGCCCGACGACGGTGAAAGCGAAGAACGCATTCAGCCCCATGCCGGGAGCGAGGGCGAAGGGGTAATTGGCAAAGAGCGCCATGAGAATGGTGCCGATGAATGCGGCAAGGGCGGTCGCCGTAAGAAGCGCGCCTTTATCCATGCCGGCGGCGCTCATGATGCCGGGATTGACCGCGAGGATATACGCCATCGTCATGAAAGTCGTGATGCCCGCCATGATTTCTGTCCTGACGGACGTATGATTTTCTTTCAGGTGAAAAATTCTGTCCAAAAAACCGGATTGCTGTTCCATAAAATTTCTCCTTTCAGCTTTACCCACAATATGTATCATTATAAGATTTTTACAAAGCGGGGGCAATGGATTTTCTTCTTTCGGTGTATAATCAGGTAGTGGAAATTCTGCGGGAAAGCCCGCTTTATATAAAGGACATATAATGAGTATCTGTAATATCTGCCCGCGGGGATGCCGTGTGCCGCGGCGGGAGTCCGTTTACGGACAGGGCGCCGTCGGTTACTGCCGGACAGGCATGCTTCCCATCGTATCACGGGCGGCGCTCCATCATTGGGAAGAACCGTGCATCAGCGGGACAAGAGGCGCGGGAACGGTTTTCTTTGCGGGGTGCAATTTATCCTGCGTGTATTGCCAGAATTATGAAATATCGGAACTGCGCCGGGGGATAGAAATATCCGTGGAGCGACTGGCGGAGATTTACCGTGAACTCATCGCCCGGGGCGCGCACAATATCGATCTTGTGACGCCGACCCATTTTACCCATGCCATTTTTCAAAGTCTGAAAGAACCGCTTCCCGTTCCGGTGGTGTACAATTGCGGCGGTTATGAAAGCGTCCATACCGTGGTGTTCCTGCGGAAGAAGATACAGTGCTGGCTTCCCGATTTGAAGTACAGTGACGCTGCGGCGGCGGAGAGGTACAGCAGCGCGCCGGACTACTTTGAAAAGGCGGTGCCTGCCATCGAGCAGATGTTCCGGCAGACAGGCCCCTATGAAATCGGCGCCGACGGTATATTAAAAAAAGGTGTCCTTATCCGACACCTCATTTTGCCGGGGCAGATGAAAAACACGAAAGGCGTTTTGGAATATGTGGCGGAAACGTTTCGGAAAGGGGATGTTCTTTTCAGCCTTATGCGGCAGTACACGCCTCACGGAAGAGCGGAAGAGTTTCCTGAAATCAACCGCCGGATTACCGATGAAGAATACGAAGAGGCGGAAGCGTACATGGAAGCGCTCGGTATTGAAGACGGCTATATCCAGCAGAAAGAATCTTCCGATCAAAGTTTTATCCCCGTTTTTGACGGGACAGGGGTGGAACGCGCTGCGGAAAGCAATACAAAAAAATAAAGCATCAATGAAAAACGTCCGCGGAATGCCGCGGGCGTCTTTTGACATGCCTTTTGATTTGAAACGCTTTTTACTTGTGTAATTTCTTCATGAATGCTTCTTCATCCACAAGGAAACGGGTGTGCTCCGCCTCACCGATGGCGCCGTTTTCATCAGAGGCGGTGATGGTGAAAGATATTTTCTTTCCGCTGACTGCCGTCACGGTGGCAGTCGCTTTGATCGTTTGTCCCACGGGGGTGGGTGCGTTGTGATGGACGGCGATGAAACCGCCCACCGTAGTCTGCTTCGGCAGCAGGCAGGGCGCAAGGGCGGCAACGGCAGCCTCTTCCATAAGGGCAGATAAAACAGGAGTGGCAAGGACTTGCAGAGAGCCGCTTTTGACGGCAAGGGCAGTGTCTTTTTCCGTGACGGTCCGGCTGGCGGTACCGACAGTTCCGATTTTGATTTCCATAGGAATTCCTCCTTTGCTGATGGACCTATTGTAGCACGGCGGAGAAAAGGCGGCTATTTTCGGAGTTGTGGTATAATAAACCAGTTATGAAAACAGCGGAAGGCTGCGATGGTTTCTGTTCTTCCGCGATTGAAACAAGAGAGGTTTTATGACGGAAATATCTTTTATAAAAGATAAAAGGAAATACCTGCATGGGGTGGTGCTTGCTTTTGCGGCGCTGGCGGCGGGCCTGTTCCTCTATTTTTATTTCTTTTATCACGGACCGGCAGATGGAACGGTGATGGTGGAAATACCGAAGAATGCCACGGGGCGGGAAATCGGAGAAATGCTTGAGGAGAAAGGCGTTATCAGAAGTGCCGCCGTTTTCCGCGCCATGCTTTTGGCCACAGGAAACGGGAAGGCGCTCAAAAGCGGGTACTATACATTCCGGCGTGGTTCGACGGTGGCGGAGACAATTGCGGATCTGAAAAACGGAAAAGAAGAAGTGGTGAAGATCACCGTGCCGGAAGGCTTTACCGCAGCGCAGATTGCGGATGTTCTTCAGAAGGCGGGGCTGGAATGCTATGGAGATTTTCTTCATGAAGCGGAAACTTACGCGCCTTTTCCATACATGTACGGTCCTGAGGAGGCAAAGGTGAAGGGAGAAGGATTTCTTTTCGCCGATACGTATGAAATTCCGAAGTCTTGCTCCGCCCGGCAGATTGCTGACATGATGTATCGGCGCACGGATGAAATGCTTACACCCGCATTGCGCAGGCGGGCGGAGGAGAAGCATCTTTCTATTCATGCCCTCATGACCATCGCGTCCATGGTGGAGCGGGAAGCGCGGTTAAAAGAGGATCAGGTGCCGATCGCTTCTGTCATCCTGGCGCGTCTGGAAAAGCAGATGCCTCTTCAAATCGATGCTACTGTCCAGTATGCATTGGGCAGGCAGAAAGAGGAACTGACCATAGCGGATACGAAAATTGATTCGCCTTATAATACATATGAACGGCAGGGGCTTCCGCCCGGCCCCATAAGCAGTCCCGGCATGGATGCCGTCCGTGCGGTGCTTGACGCGGCACCCGGAGAGTATCTTTACTATGTGGCGGAAAAAGACGGCCGCCATGTCTTCACGAAGACGCTTGAAGAACATCAGGCGGAAATCGACCGGATCTATGGGACAGACGACTGATACGGCCATGATTGCGGATCTGAGAAAGGAACTGGAGCGGGAAGCGGAAGAAAAGAATATTCCCATTCTGCGCAGGGCGGAGAGGAAGCTGCTGCTGGAAGCCGCGGCGGCAGCCGATCCAAAGAAAATACTGGAAGTGGGGACGGCCATCGGCTATTCTGCTTTGCTTCTGGCAGAGCATTTTCCCCTGGCGGAAATTGATACCATAGAAATAGATGCCCTGCGGAATGAACGGGCTGTATCCGTCATGCAGGAGGCAGGATTTGAGCAGCGTGTCCGGTGCCATTTGGGGGACGCGGGAGAAGTGCTTTCCGCACTCGCAGGGCCATATGATTTTGTTTACCTTGACGGGCCGAAAGGGCAGTACCTCCGACATTTGAAACTTATTGAGCCGAAATTATCGGAAAATGCGGTTATTGCGGCGGATAATGTTCTTTTCCGCGGACTGGTGCGAAGCGGGGACCCCGCGGCGCATCGGTACAGGACGCTTGTCACACGCCTGCGGGAATACCTCGAATATGTGGAGGCTCATTATGATACGGTTATCCATGAAGAGGGAGACGGTCTTGCGGTGTCAAGGAAGATAAGGAAATAAGGGAAGAAAGGAACACAAGTGGAAAAAATGGAACTTCTCGCGCCGGCGGGAAATATGGAAAAAATGAAAATGGCGCTCCTTTACGGGGCAGACGCGGTATATATGGCGGGCAAAGCTTTCGGTCTCCGTGCCTACGGCGGCAATTTTACCCGGGAAGAAATGAAAGAGGCTGTGGAGTATGCCCATTTCATGGGAAAGAAAGTGTATATCACGGTCAATATCATTCCCCGGAATGAAGATCTGGAAGGACTTGACACATACCTGAAATATTTACAGGATATTCATGCGGATGCCGTCCTGATTTCCGATCTCGGCGTATTTGATATCGCCCGTGAAGCAGCGCCTGATTTGCCGGTCCATGTGAGCACACAGGCGAGCGCGGCAAACTGGCGCACCGTCAGGAGATGGAAAGATATGGGCGCGTCCCGCGTCGTTCTTGCCAGAGAAGTATCCCTTTCAGAAATGGCGGATATCAGAAAACGGGTGGATATCGAGCTGGAAGTATTCGGCCATGGGGCGCTCTGTATTTCCTGGAGCGGCCGCTGTCTTTTATCCAATTATTTTACAAACGGGAAACGCCAGTCCAACCGGGGTGAATGCATCCAGGCATGCCGGTTTAAGTATTCCGTGATGGAAGAGTCCCGTCCGGGACAGTATTTCCCCGTGGAAGAAGATGAGCACGGTACGTATATTTTCAACAGCAAAGATCTCTGTATGATCGACCATATTCCCGAACTCATCGAAGCCGGCGTTTCTTCCTTGAAGATTGAAGGCCGCATGAAGAGTGTCTACTATGTAGCGGCGGTTGTGGCGGCGTACCGGAAAGCAATCGACTCATACTACGAATTGGGAGCGGCATTTTCCGTTCGTCCGGAGTGGCGGGAAGAACTGGAAAAGGTATCTCATCGTCCTTACACGACGGCTTTCGCGTTCCAGAACCCCGACCATTCCGCCCAGGAGTATGTGAAGTCCCAGCCGGAGCAGCCCTATGATTTTATCGGTCTTGTTCTGGAGCAGGATAAAGGAAACGGTACGGTGAAAGTGCAGCAGCGCAACTATTTCAAAGCGGGAGAGGTCGTTGAATGTCTTACTCCGGCAGGGGATGTGTTTCCTGTCACAATCGGGCATCTGACGAATAAAGACGGTGAAGAGGCGGCAGCAGCGCCCCATCCGCTGGAAGAGCTGACGATGGTGACAGAGCAGGATCTGCCGCCGTATACCATTCTCCGGAGGCGTGCCCGTGGATAACAGAGTCTATATAGAAATCGCGCCGGGCGATGTGAACTACGTCAATCGTATCATGGAAGGATATGAATATCTCGGCATTCTGACCACCATCGATCCCCGGCGGGCGACCTGCTGTATCAACGCTACGGCGGACACACGAAAAGAAGTCGTCGAGATTCTCACCCATCTGGATACGGAAGTGAAAATCCTGGCGGACAGAGAAGAAGCGGAAGCGGGATTGAGGTAAATATTTCTTTTGGAATATGATAAAATAAATGTAGAGATAAAGGACGGGAGGAATCTGTATGGCAGCGGCGGAAAGAATTGCTGAATATCTGAAACAATGCGGTGTGTTTTATCTGGCCACTTTGGACGGTATCTGGCCGCGCCTCCGGCCGATGAGCAATGTCTGTGTATGCGGCGGTGTAATCCATTTCCTTTTCAATAAAGACGATGAGATTTACGGGCAGCTTCTTTTGAATGACCGCGCGGAAATCTGCGCCACCCATCCGGATCAGTCGACTATCTGCATATCCTGCAAACTGCGGGAGGATAAGGGGGAAGAGCCGCGGCGCGCTATGCTGAGGAGCTGTGAGGAGTCTCTGGACGGTATCCGGAAAGGCGGCAGGTATACCGTGTTCAGGCTTGCATCGGGAAACGCGGTCATCACGGATTTTACCGGAAAGACGGAAGAAATTGAATTATAAAAGAAAGCGCGCTTGTGACGGGCGCGTTTTTCATTTTCTGAAAGGCCGGCGGGGAAGTGCTATAATGGAGTCTAAATACGAACGGGAGCGAAGGATCTGTTGCCGTGATGAGGGAAGCCGTAAGAAGATAAAAGCTGTCAGCTGTCAGCCATTAGCTGTTAGCTATTAGCTGTGAGTTAAAAGCCGAAGCATATGATTTCCATTAGGTGTCATACGAAACATTAGCAAAGGATTTGCTGTTGTAGTGAGGGAAACGATAATCGTCATCCTGAACGAATGTGAAGGATCTACTGTCGTAGTGAGGGAAATGAAAAACAATAAGTCTTGAGAATACGTATATAAAGAAAGGCGGAATAAAAATGAATGGCTTGATTACCGATTTATACCAATTGACAATGGCAAATGCCCTTTTCAACAAAGGACGCCATGAACGGAAAGTCGTATTTGACCGTTTTTACAGAAAGAATCCTTTTAACGGCGGCTACACCATCGTGGCGGGGCTTGAGCATCTCCAGCAGTTTGTAGAAAATTTCCGTTTTGATGAAGAAGATATCAATTACTTGGAAAGTCTGCATATTTTTTATCCCGCCTTTCTTGATTACCTGAAAGACTTCCGCTTTAAAGGAAATATTTATGCTGTACCGGAAGGCACTGTAGTCTTTCCCGGCGAACCTCTTCTTCGTTTCCACGGTACTACGACAGAAGCCATGCTTCTCGAAACAGGTTTATCCATGATTATGAATCATGAAAGCCTCATCGCCACGAAAGCACGGCGTGTGCGCACTGTGGCGCCGAAAGACGCCCTGATGGAGTTCGGTCTCCGCCGCGCGCAGGGGCATTCTGCCGGGCTCTGGGGCGCACGGGCCGCCATGATCGGAGGGTTCAACGGCACATCCAATGTGGAAGCGGGAAAACGGTTCGGCATCCCCGTTCTCGGTACGATGGCCCACAGCTGGGTCATGAGCTTTGATGAAGAGATAGATGCTTTCCGCGAATACGTCCGCCAGTATCATGACAATCTCATCCTCCTGGCCGACACCTACAATGTTCTTGAAATGGGCGTGCCCCATGCAATTCAGGTGTTTAAAGAACTGAAAGAAGAGGAGCGGCTCCCCGAGAAATACGGGATCCGCATCGACAGCGGAGATATCGCCTATCTCTCTCAGGAAGCGACCCGTATGTTTACCGAAGCCGGCTTCCCTGATGCCATTATTTCCGGTTCCAACGATCTTGACGAATATACCATCCAATCCCTCAAAGCGCAGGGATGTACCGTCACCTCGTGGGGCGTGGGTACGAAAATCATCACGGCCGACGGTACTTCCGCTCTGGGGGGCGTCTTTAAAATGGCGGTGAAAGAAGCGGATGGTAAAGAGGTTCCCGTTATGAAATTTTCCAACGACGTGGAAAAAATGACGAACCCCGGTATCAAGACGGTCTATCGTTTCTATAAAAAAGATACGGGAAAAATGATTACCGACCTTGTCTGTCTCCGTGATGAAAAAGCGGCGGACGGCGGCGACTTTACCCTTGTCACGGAATCGGCGAAATGGCGCAGGAAAGAGCTGAAAGCAGGAACTTATACAGTGGAGGAACTGCTGAGGCCCGTCGTAGAAAACGGCAGAAACCTTCCGCTGCCCGCACTTCCTGAAATCATCCGCTATGCAGATAAGCAGATGGACACACTCTGGCCGGAATACACACGTCTCCTTAATCCGGATCTGATGGAAATCAACCTGTCCGACAAGCTGCAGACATTAAAGAGTGAACTTATCCGCCGCGAGTTGGGAGAATAAAAGGCGGTTTTCAGGTACAGGTTTTCAAGCTGTGCCTGCGGTTTCCTTATCAAGGGCATAGATCCTTCACATCCGCTTCGGATGACGATTAACGTTTCCCTCACTATGACGCCTTTTCCTCCCATTGTCATTCTGAACGGAGGCAAGAATGCTGTGAGAGAAAGACGGGAAACGGGATAGTGACACAGAGTGAAGAATCTGTTACTCCGAATGAAGTCCCACCGTCAATACCGCTTTTTACACAAGGATCATGGAACCCGCCGCCAGAAGAAGCTGCTGGCGCACGTAGTGCGATTGAGGATACTCGCTTGTTGTAATGATTTAAATCGTAAAAGAATATTTAGCTTGTAGCTGATAGCTCACAGCTGATAGCTTTTATCTTCTTACCGTCTTCCTCACTATGGTAACAGATCCTTCACATCCGCTTCGGATGATGGTTGACGTTTTCCTCATTATGACGCCTTTTCCTCCAATCGTTATTCTGAACGGAGGCAAGAATGCTGTGGGAGAAAGAAGGGAAACGGGATAGTGACACAGAGTGAAGAATCTATTCCTCTGCATGACGGGTTTGGTATAATGAAAGAAAATAATTAAAGACAGCTCATGAAAGGAGCATTATGAAAAAACGTATATGTGCCATGGCGCTCACGCTTGCTTTGGCAGCAGGCGGACTGTCTCTGGCATCCGATTTAACCTAACCTGCAAGAAGTCTCCCCCCTCTATAGGTGGTGAGATGAATTGTGGGTTTTTCTGTGGGTTCGATGCCCTCAGAAAAACAATTGCTTTGTAGCTTGTTCCATGATATAATCAGCCGTAGAGACGAAAGGATTGATTGTGTCATGGAATTAGACAATAATAACCATTCAGTATTCTTGCTGTATTATCATCTTGTTCTAGTGGTAAAGTATCGTCGCAAAGTGTTTTCTGACGAGATGAGCCAATACGCAAAAGATATATTCGTTCGTATAGGCTCTTCCCATAACATCATATTGGAAGAATGGAATCATGACCAAGACCATGTGCATATCATGTTTCGTGCTTACCCTAACACGGAGATGTCAAAATTCATCAACGCTTACAAAAGTGCTAGTTCGAGACTAATCAAAAAAAAATTTCCAGAAGTTAGGCGTAAGCTGTGGAAGGAGATGTTTTGGTCAAGAAGCTATTGTCTGCTAACAACAGGCGGTGCTCCCATAGAGATAATTCGTACATACATAGAAAATCAAGGTGGGTGATGTGGCAGTGAATAAGGCATACCGATACAGGCTATACCCGACAACAGAACAGAAGATTATGTTTACCAAGACCTTCGGCTGTGTCAGATTCATCTATAACAAGATGCTTGGTGACCGTCTTGACTATTACAAGGAAACTGGCAAGAAGCTGAAAAATACACCTGCACAGTATAAGGAAGAATTTCCTTGGCTGAGAGAAGTTGACAGCCTTGCTCTTACGAATGCCCAGATGAACCTGAACAAGGCATACAGCAACTTCTGGAGCAATAAGAAGCATTTTGGCAAGCCACGCTTCAAGTCGAAGAAAACAGGTCATGCTTCGTATTCCACGAACAACCAGCATGGCTCTGTAAGAATCGAGGAGAACAAAGTAAAGCTGCCTAAAATCGGTTGGGTAAAGCTATGTCTTCATCGTCCATTGATGGAGAACAGCATTATAAAGACTGTAACCATAAGCAAGACACCATCAGGGAAATATTACATCAGTATTTTGGTGGAGTACGAAAACCAAATACTCCTCATAATACCTAAGAAATTCCTTGGGCTGGATTTTGCTATGCACGGTCTGTATGTTGCTTCCGATGAGGATGATGCCGATTATCCGAATTTCTTGCGAAGAGCCGAGAAAAGGTTGGTCAAGGCACAAAGAAAACTCTCCAAGAGACAAAAGGGAAGCCATAACCGAGATAAGCAAAGATTATGTGTAGCCAAGCTCCATGAGAAAATTGCGAATCAACGTCGTGACTTTCTGCATAAGAAAGCCCGTTACCTTGCAGACCGCTACGATGCCATTGGTATTGAGGATATTCGTGTCAAAGCTATGGCAAAACGCAAGAAGGGTGGCAAATTCAGCTTTGGCAAATCCGTAGCCGACAACGGCTGGAATTTGTTCACGAACATACTAGAATATAAACTTGCTTGGGAAGGTAAACAACTTGTCAGGATAGATAAATGGTATCCAAGTAGCCAGTTATGCCATGTTTGTGGTTATCAGAATAACGAAACAAAAGACTTGTCTGTGAGGGAATGGGATTGCCCTAAGTGTGGCAGTCACCATAATCGTGACAAGAATGCTGCGATAAATATTCGAGAAGAAGCTAGGCGAATATCTGCCTGACATAACTCATAGAGTACCGTGGGTCGCACGGGAATCTACGCCTGTGAAGAGAATGTAAGTCGTCGCAACTCTTCGGAGTCAGTGGTGCTGTTCTCGCTGAAGCAGGAAGCTCCCGCCTCTATAGGCGGGAGTACGTTCACATTTGACAACGATATTAAACTTTGATATACATTTTATATGTATATTTTTTACAAGGAGGTAATTTTATGAACAAAAAAAAAATTAACACTATTGTTGGTTCAATTGGAGCATTTATTGGGGTTTTTGTGTTTATAACTTATATTCCTCAAATTATTGCTAATTTAGGAGGAGAAAAAGCTCAACCTTGGCAGCCTCTTACAGCTTCGATTTCTTGTCTAATTTGGGTTATTTACGGATGGACTAAAGAACCTAAAAAAGATTTTATTCTTATCGTTCCAAATTTAGCTGGTGTAATATTAGGATTTTTAACTTTTATTACAGCTTTATAAATTTTTATTTATAAAGATTCTGAATTGTTATTGAAATAATTGTATGGAAAATATGTTAAGGAATATCTGATGAAATGGGTACGCTTTCGAGAGGAGCAGAAGAAATGAAAACACCATATGAAGTGATTGAGAAGAAAGAAGTTCTGCATGAATGCTTTGCTCAGTTACTGGCTGACAGCAGTCATCTTCGGCAGAGATTAGCGATTGATCGTGACGATGCCACACATCCTCTGAACATATTCCGAGAACGGATCTTACGAATATTTCATGACATTTTCACGGTGCAGTACCAAACGGAAGCCGATATGCAAAAGCTACTAGAACAGCTCCAATATGCTCGTTCCTCTTTGCAGCAACTGAAAGAAAAAAGTGTGAAAAAAAAACATTCACTCATAACAAAAATAGCAAAAGCCTTCTTGTCTAGGGATGAAATTTCCCTAGACAAGAAGGCTTTTGCCGTGGGGAGTGTCTTCTCACTCTAAACGTTTCCTTGCGTGTCAACTTTTTCTACTTGTAATCGACGGAGATTTTCAATTCCTCCTGCTTCCACTGCTATTTTCTTTAAGTAGTTATCCATTTTTACAAAACGAAACCGTGGTAATACTTTAAGGATTGAAATGCTTTCTTCTGATAATTGTCCTTCGATAAAACCTCCTAATTCTATGAGACGTTTCGTCCGTGCCTTTCGTTCTTTTTCGCTCTCTTTTGCCTTATTTTCTTTAAAATTGGCGGACGGACATATTCTTCCGCTGGGAAATGAGATGACCATCCGGGAAGCAGATAAATCATATGTGGGAAAAGAACTGCAGAAAGAGTGGAACCAGGAAAAAGCAGAGAAAGAAATCCTCCCTGCTGTCAGGCGGATGGGATTATTTGGAAAAGGCGATACAGTCCATGAAAAAATGATGGCCGAGCAGCTCGGAAAACTTTTTGCAGCCGGCAGATTTTCCCAGCTGCAAATGGAGACGAAGGATGCCTTTCATCAGGCGGCTGTTGTATCTGTAAAATTGGAAGAGAAAGATATCGCCGGCTGGAATGAAATCATCAGGGCCATGGAAAAAGCCCATCCGGAAAAAATTGATATCCTGGGAGAGAACCGGACTTTTAATCTTGAAACTATCCGGGAAAGCATGAAAAAAGAAGACAGCAACAATCGTTTCGTCTATAAAAAAGACGGACAGACCGAGTTTGTTTATGGAAGCATGTTTCTTTTTGTGGAACAGTACGGGGTGGAAGCGCCTTTTTATGTCTTTTTCATCGCGTCAGCAGATAAAGGACAACTTGGAGCCACTGCCATTTATACCAATCAGGCCACAGGCCGGATCATGGAGCCTGTTTTAGTAAAAGGCGCGGAGGGACTTCGATGAAAAGACTCGTGACAGCACTCTTGGCGGCGGGGATTACCGTTTCATCCATGTCCGCCGTTTTGGCAGAACCTGCCCATAAAGAGACGGGTACAGGCACGGCAGCCGACAGGCAATTGACTGCTGATTTCCGCAGAAGTCCGGGAGATGCCGTAAAAGATCTTTACAGGCAGGCAGCTCCTTTTCTTACAAAGGAAATCATTTTAAGAAATCATGCCGTCTATACACCTTTTGTCATGACGCCGTCTGCGAAAAAAATGGCGGGAAAAGAGATTCCGTTCAGTACGGAAAAAGGAGGAGTATTTCCTGCGGGCCAGCTTCTCGTCGCTTCTGATGAGGGAAGCTTTGACGCCTTTGTCATGAATTTCTCTTTTCCTGAAACGGAAGAAAATAAAAAGGGAATGGATCCTTTCTTTGCGAAGGATCAAAATATGGTGTCTGCAGGGGCGCTTATGATGGCGAACCTTTACCTGATGGGTGCTGAACCCGCAATTAACGAACTCATCGTGGACGCCATACATGAGCATAATAAAACGGCCCCTGTGAAACTTCCCGAAGACTTTGCTCATGTGCGTCTGCAGGACATAGAACCGATTACCCGTTTAAATGACCATACGTACACGGCGGGTGCTCGGGTCATAAGCGACGCCGACGGTTTCATCGTGCCCCTTTACATCCGGGGATACTTCATGAAAAAAGAGAATCGATACAGAGTAATCCTGGCAGTGACCAGTGACGCGGAAAGAAATTATCTGAAACCATCTCTGGAAGAACTGGCAAAAGCAAGTATGAAATACTGAAATATCTCCATGAAAAGCGGGGTGAATCTCTTCTTTTTATATAGGAGCATACAGTAAAAAACTTTATGAAATTTTTTCTTTTAAAAGAAAGGTTGTTTTAAGGGAAAACGAAAGCAGGTCCTTTAACGGGATCTGCTTTTTTGCTGAAATATTATTTTGTGATGAGCGACAGCAGGATATCCGGATTGTCCGTGTCGTATTCGATCTGCTCCGACCAGCGCCGTATGTTTTCAGGAAGATCTCCGAATACGGCAGTTTCCATGAAGATGAAGTCTGTGCTTTGCCGGGCGTATGTCATGACGGCGTCTATGCCGCAGAACGGTTCTTTTTCCAGGGCGCGGTAGAAAATGTATTGATACACCGCCGTTAATTCCGGGAGAGGCGCTTTGGCAAGATATGAGGATGCCTTTTTCAGCGTGGAAGTAAAAGATCCGGAAAGAGAGGAAAGCCTCTTTGTCCATGCTTCATCGACAGGTTCCGTTTGAGAAAGAGCGTGTAAAATGGTCCGGCAGTAAGTTTCATTGATGGTCGGCGTATAGGAGAGCGCTTCTTCGGGAAGGCTGCAGCCCATAGCGGAAAGCAGCGTGGGAAAGTCGAATAGAGAAGGGGCGCTGTCTTCCATGAAAAGCAGAGGCGTGGAATTGGACAGGAGAAGTTCCACGCTTTCTTCACAGGCGAGTCCCACACCGGTTAGTTCAAAATTTCCGTTTTCCACAAAGAAACGGGGATGCATGGCACAGATATCGCAAAGATTTTCTTCTCCCGTTTCCGCAATGATGCGGCAGAGTCCGTCTTCCTGTAAAAGGGGGCATCGGCCGTCTTTCATGATGAACCGGCGGTTTCCTTTTGTGCCTGTCATCGAGGCACGGATGGTTTCACCCGGTTCACCCGTCATGACGAGATATTTCATTGCCGTCGCTTCGTCGATGTCGATGTCCCAGTTCTGCATACAGCACGAGTGGACACACCTGTCCGCCTTGCAGCGGAAGTCTTTGTAAAAAGCCGGGTAAACGGAAATCATGGCATGACCCTTTTGAGAATCGCGGCGCAGCCTTCCCTTATATCACGGTAGGTTGTTTCGTAATCATCAGTGTACCACGGATCGGCGACACTCCGATTTTCTCCTGTCCATTCGAGAAGGAGGGACACTTTTTTCTGCGGGTCGCCTTTGGTAAGACGGTAAAGATCGCGGCGGTTCTCATCATCCATGCCGATGATGTAAGTGCTTTCTTCGTAATCGGCAGGCGTAAATATCCGTGCTTCCCGTTTAGTGAAAGGGATCCCCTTTTCGTTGAGAAGCCGGCGTACGGGGGGATAGGTGTCGTTTCCGATTTCTTCATAAGTTGCCGCGCAGGATGAAACGGAAATCAAATGTTCCAATCCGGCTTTTGCCACGAGGTCTTTCATAACAAATTCCGCCATCGGGGAGCGGCAGATATTGCCGTGGCAGACGAACAGTATTTTTATCATGGAGATTCTCCTTCTGCTTTTTCATGTAACGGATTCCTCTTACTCCCATCTTGACCGGAAAGGAAGTATGGATAACGGTAGAAAACGCTTTTGACTGCTGTAAAGCGGATATAAGCGCTATATTTATTTCTTAACCGGCACAGGGTGTTTGTGCATTTTATGGCATCCGCATTTCATGGAAGACGCGGCTCATTATATCGGAGCTGTCGATGAGTTTGCAGCGGCAGCCGATTATCCATATTCAAATCGGGGATGTGGCTGCCACGGCCACCTGTCCCTGCCCGATTCATCCCGATTCGGCGTCTTGCGCTATGATATCTGAAATGATACGGTAACTGATGAGAATAAGAAAAGAGGCGAGGATAAGAAATGCAGTATGGACGCGTTTGTCGTGAAAGTTCATGAAGAAACTTCCAAAAGGATGAAAAGGCTTTATTTATATCCGCTCTTTTTGTACACTATAAAGAAAAGCGGAAAATATTTTACTTTACATACAAGTGTAAATTTTTTATTCCAATTACGCAATAGAATATGATTTATCATTAATTTTATCAATAAATACGTACAATTCATGTCGTTTCGTCAAAAATTCGTCAAAAAAGAGCATGCGTGAGAATGCGCATGCTCTTTTAATTTTATCCGAACAACTGCTGTATATCATTTTTAGCTTTTGCCCGCATATCTTCTGTATATGATACATATGTTTTAAGTACGGTCTCGACTGAATCCCCGAGTAGCGCAGCGACAGTTTTTATGTCAGTACCCGCGGCAAGTAATTTTGTTGCGTAAGTGTGCCGCAAACAGTGGATGCCGTGACTTGTATATGAGTGAACAATACGAGAAATGCCTCTACTGCTCCGTCTTGTAAATAACCGGCTGTCAAAATTTATCGGGCAAATCTGCAAATATACCGATATATCATCGGCAAGAGATTGCGGGATAGGAATGGTGCGATTACTTCTGTGTGTTTTGCATGGTGTGAATCCTGAGGACGCTCCGGAAAGTGGTTTAATAAGACCATACTGTTTATCAATAACAATTTCAAGATTTTCAAGATCTACACAATTTCTCGTCAATCCGAGCATTTCGCCGACGCGCATACCGGTCTTCGCGCAAATCGCGATCTGCAGATAATTAGAAAACTGTAACTCTTTTCTCGATCTTGCTAATAGCGTTTTTAATTCAAAATCCGTTAGTACGTTGATGCTGTCTGCCGATCGGAGAGATGCTCGCTGCAGATCTTCAGCCGGATTAACAGCTATTATTTTATAGGTCTTCTGCGCCGCCAGAAACAGAGACTTTAAAACTGTGATAGTTTTATTCTTTGACGTGTCTTTTCGTGTGCTGCTGTTTAACGCGTGGCGCAGATCGGCAAACGTGATATCTGTTATCTTTTTATCATAGAGTCCGTTTTTGAGGGATTTAATATCTGATCTATAGGAAGTTTCGGTCGCATATGCAAGGTGCTTATCTACCGCATATATGCCTATAAACTCACCGAGTGTCAGATCTAACAGGTCTCTGTCTGTAGTTACTCCGATCTTATCTATCAACAGTTTTTTAGCTGTGTCAGACATTGCTTCCGCGCGCGAAGCAAATCCGCCCTTGCTTTTCTGCTTCCATCTACCGTCCTGTTCATATGAGATGACCAGCTGCCAGGCAGGTTTACTTTTTGTGCCGCGATTCCGGACTAAGAAATTGTAGCGCATTATAAAATCAGCTCCTTTTTGAAAATGGGCTGATTATGCTATAATTATAGAGTAATCAGCCCGTGGGGGTATGTTACCATTCTGAAGAGTATTAGCGTACTGCTTCAGACAGCCGTCGTCATATTTGCAGTATGGCGGCGGTTTTTATATTGAAATTATCCGTTTTCGTGAATCCCAATTCATTTTAAACTTTTAAACCTTTTAATTTAATATCTGCTATCGATTTGTCATACACGATGAACATAGACCGTGAAACATCTTCCAATTTTCCGTTGTTTACATCTTCTGAAATTTTATATTTATATTCTCCAGAGTGGACATCTATAATTGTTAATACGGTTCGCCCTTTAAATTTCATTGTTGTGTGAAATAATCCGGGGGCATTTATTTTATCAATATAAAATTGGCTATATACGATGTAGTCGGCATTCAGAAGCTTTCCAATATTAATTAAATCTGTCGTACTGAACGAAGTACCGATCTTATTATCTAAAATATAATCATTAGCGACCTGCGCTGTTTCTTCTTCTGGTATCATGTATCCTTGCATAGCATTCACAATCAACTGTTGCCTTGATTTTAGCTCTTTCAATTCATTTTTATCTTTTGTAAATTGTCTTGCACCGGACATTAAAACCGCGACATTGGGAGCCGATGCATAAGCGATATTAAATGTAAATAAAGACATGATAGTAATTAATAGTGTAATCAACAATTCTACTTTTTTCATAATTTATCTCCATTTATAAATGACGTACTCCGTAAGAAATGGACTTAAGATAAACCAATTGATATGGAATACCGAACGTGCGCGCCAGATTATAAATATCTATTTCCGGATGACCAGCTATCAATTCATCAGGGAACAGCAACTCTACGGCAAACTGATTCGCTTCTTTTTCAATCTTGCAGTTAGCAATAAAAGAATTTCGATTAAAAGCATGGGTGCCGGCGTGTGGATGAAGCAGTGCATGTCCGAGTTCATGAGCACAGATGAACGGCTTGAGAAACGGATCAGCATGATCATTTATCCGTATTGTTTTGATGCGAAACAAATTACTGAAATATCCTAAATTCTTCCCGAGCTCTTCGTATAAAATATAGATGTCGTTTTCCGCAGCAATATGGAACGGATTCCTTGTGTCATGTATATTCGCTATATCATTTGCGAACTTTTTTATATTCATGATGTAATCCTTTATTTACGATGTTTCTTTGGAGTAAACTTTTCTTTTGCTTTTAATTTTGCAAAGCGGAGAGCATTTTCAAGAGATGCTTTCATGTACTCACGTGTTTCGGGATCCATCGGTTCTCCACCGTTATACATGGCGATAGCATCCTGACTGTCCATATCATTCAAGATATCGGACAATCTTTTTTGGATGTCTTTTTCATCTTTTTTGGTAAAGGAAAGATGAAAAGACGTGAGAGCAGACTTATCATCGTCGGTTAACCCCATCATATAAGATGGAGTAACTTGAAATAACTTAGCCAATTTTGAAATCAATGATCGTTTAGGATTAACAAGCAAGCCGTGCTCATATTTGTATATAGCTGCTTTTTGCAACCCTACATATTCTGCAACTTCCTGCTGTGTTAGCTTATTCTTTTTTCTTAAAGTATAAAGGATATCTTTAAATTCCATGTGTGTCACCGCCTTTTTCGTATCTTGATTATACCATATATTTTTTTTAAAACAAGAAAAAATATCTTGACAAGACACAGAAACGGATATACAATCAAGGTATCCTAAGGAGATACTTAAAGAAAGCGGGGTGAAAAAATGAATAAGCCATTGATGAGGGCCGAAATGGTAAAATACGGAGATAGCCAAAAAGATTTAGCAAATGCCTTAGGGATAAGCCTATCCCGATTAAATCTAAAAATCAACGGTGGGGCAGATTTTCGACAGGCAGAAATACTTTTCATAAAAGATAGGTATAAATTAAAGCCTGAAGAAATAGACGCTATTTTTTTTGACGAAATAGTATCCTAAAAAGACACTAATGGTTTTCCAGAAAGTGAGGCGAAAAAGAAAATGAAGATCGAATGCACTGTTGAAGAGTTTAAGAAACTCACAGAAAAAGAGCCCCGCAGCAACGGAGCTCTGAAGGTTCGTACAACTATTAATCTTCTTACTTGTAGTCGATTGATCCGACAGTACATGCAAGAACAGAATCATAGCGGACAAACAAAAACGGGAGCTTGGTAGGCTCATTCCCGATTACAACTGTGGCGTTTTGCAGTAAAAAGAAAGGCTCGCTCCCGCATAGAACGTGCTTCTTTGGCTGCGTAGATTCGGACTTACCGAAACACGCACGTAGAAAAGCTCTGGGTGCTTCTGTATCAGGTGTCACCGGATCGTCGCTAAAAACAGGCGTACCGAAAATAGTACCAGTAGCCGTTAACAGAATTAATTGACTCTGAGTGAGATCTCCGGCCTGCGTAGTAACTGCTAATGCGCCCACTAAGGATCTAATATTCATCGCATTCACCTCCTCTCTAAAACAATTATAGAGAGGCGTGCGGAGTAAAGCAAAAAAAATCGCATTAATTTCTTCTCTCCATCGAGCTGCTCGCAAACAACAAGTTGTTATTGTTATATCCATTGTGAACTGTGTTATGCTCGACAACTATTAAGCCGGACGGCTCGACGGAGAGAAGAACAAAAGAAGTGAGGTGATCAAAATGGAAATCGCGTTGTTATCAAAAGAAGAAGCACGACGGCTGCTCAAAATTTCCCGGTCGACGTTCTGGCGATTGGAGAAGAAAGATATCATCCGGCCGGTGCAGTCACTTCTGCCGACGAGGCGGTACAGACTCGCCGACATTGAAAAACTGGTAATGGGATAAGGAGGATTCAACATGATTGACAAAGCAATGAATGCATTGTACGTATTGATTTTTATATCAATGATTATATCGGTTATTGAGGCTCTGTCATGTCTAAAGTTCTAACAGCTTTCATAGCAGCCGTCTTCTTGGCCGGTTACGCAGTACAGCCGCCGGAAAAGACGGTGCCGTACAAAGTAACCGTCCGAAACGGCGAGAGTGTCTGGGACGCCTGCGCGAAAGTCGCAAGCAGTAAAGATGACGTTCGGGAAGTGGTCTACAACACACTGAAAGAAAACCACATAAAAAATCCCGGTGATGTTCAGCCGGGGACGGAATTAGTTATTCGAGTAAAGGAGATGAAATAAAGATGGCCTGTAGGGGAGACGTCGATACCGAAGATGTAAATATGGTGGCACAAGTGGCCCGTAGCGGGGAGTTCATATTATGCGGATATCTTAAAAACTTCGAACACAGCATGTCTAGTGATCGGAAAGAAAAAGTGATTGCAGCTATGGATTTCTTTGAAACGTTAGCTAATCACTTAGAGACATTAACGGCAGCTGTTGAAGATATGAATTACAGAGAGGAGATGTATGAATGCGGAGAAGACTATTAACTATTTTATTCACATTGTTAGCGCCCTTCGCGGCGCGTGCGGAATGGCTCATCACGGAGTGCAGTGCTTACACGCCATGCGACTGCGGTACTATCACCGCGACAGGCGAAACTGTCCACGTAGGCGGCGTGGCTTGCAACTTCCTGCCGTTCGGTACAGTCGTCGTTATTGACGGCGTGGAATACGTCGTAAACGACCGCTGCGGCATAGATAATTGTATCGATATTTTCATGGAAAGTTATGAGGACGCTATCCAGTTCGGAAGGCAGCACAAGGAGGTTTATATCAAGAGATGAATTATAAAAAGATCTATTCACAAGCGCTTAAAACTATTTTAGGCGGAAGAAAAGGGGTAGTTCTCAGGCAGTTTACAAAATCTGCAGACAACAAAGACATGCTTACATTTGATAATTACGGTCTGTTTTTCATACCGAAAGAGCTAAATGTCTTCGCGGAGCATGTCGGGATATCTCTATCCGCACTCGATGCGTGCAAATTCATTCCGAAAGAGGATACAGTACTTACGACTCTACAGCCGACAGGCATGGTTATTGGAAAAAAGCCGTGCGGGCGCGTGTTAGAAAAACCGGACGGCAGTGAATATCCGTATCTTCTCGATGACAGCTATTTCGGATATTTCAATCACGATGCGGAGATTAAAGTAGATCTGACTGCAAAAACGTCGGTATTCTATATTTTCGAAAATGACAAGTTGGTATGCGTTGTCGCACCAATACGCAGAAAGAAATGAAAGGCGGTGAGTTGAATTGATTGTCGGTACAAGTAAAAAGCCGTCCGGCTGCTGGAACAGTCGAACGGCAAAAACAAACACTTACTAATTTATTATAGCACAAATGAAGGAGACAAAGAAATGATTAGAATCGAAATTGACGCAGAGAACGTAATCGAATTGAAAGATCAGCTGAAAGGACTCTTAAACGAACCGGTCAAAAACACAGTAACAGTCACACCGGAAAGCGTTACGGTTACCGCTCCGCAGGTTAAAGAAGTCAAAGCACCCAAAGTGAAGAAAGCAGAGCCCGTAAAAGAAGAACCACCGAAAGCGGCTGCCGCAGATGAACTGACGGAAGACCAGAAAACCGAACTGCGTACGCTCTGTGCGGAGTATACGCATAAGGTTTCTGACGGCAAGGAGCGGATTAAACAGTTCTTGAAAGACAAAGGACTCGCTAAAGTAACCGAACTCAAGCCTGCCGATCTGGCCGAATTTAAAGCGATGGTACAGATCTAATGGCACACGCAATATTAAGCGCCTCTGCCAGTTCCCGATGGCTGCGCTGCACGCCGTCGGCAAGGCTGGAACGGAAGTTTCCGGACGCGTCAAGTCCGTATGCGCTGGAAGGCTCACGTGCACACGAGAGAGCCGAGTACTTCCTGAATCGTTTTTTAAAAACTGGCGATTCTAACGTACTTATACGCGAAGATGTCGAGATGAACGATGCTGTACAGATCTACGTCAACATCTGCGTTGAAAAAATCAACGAAGCGAGAACTGCCTCGCCGGACGCGCAGATCAAAGTAGAACAGCGGCTGGACTTCTCGCGCTGGGTGCCGGAAGGCTTCGGCACGGGTGATATGGTGATGGTATCAGACAAGTACTTTGAAATCGTTGATCTCAAATACGGAAAAGGCGTCCCGGTCTCAGCTATCAACAATAGTCAGATGCGGCTGTATGCACTCGGGATGTACGAGGCGTTCGGCTATCTGTACGGTGCCGATGAAGTCAGGATGACCATCGTACAGCCACGGCTTGACAGCGTTTCGACTGAAACCATCTCGGTTGATGACCTGCTTACATGGGGCGAAGAAGTAAAAAAGAAGGCAAAAATTGCTTTTGCCGGTAAGGGCGAGTTCTGCGCAGGCAATCACTGCCGATTTTGCAAGGCTCGGAATACTTGCCGAGCCCACGCAGAATATGAACTAAAAAATGTAAAAGAAGATTTGCAGACTGCGGAGCTGGAAGACTTTGAAATTTCCGACATCCTGCTTCGTGCTAAAAACATCAAAACGTGGCTTGATGGTCTGGAATCATATGCACTCGGAAAAGCGCTTGACGGCTACGACTGGCCCGGGATGAAACTCGTCGAAGGCCGCAGCAACCGAAAGATAACGGATGACACCATTGCGGCGAACAATCTTATGAACGCGGGTTTCGGAGCCGATGAAATCTACAAGCCGCGGGCACTACGGTCGATTACCGACTTGGAAAAGCTCTGTGGAAAGAAAATGTTCAGCGAGTTGATGTCCGGAGTGATTGAGAAACCGCCGGGCAAACCGACGCTGGTCTCTGCGGATGACAAGCGGCAGGCAATAGAACTGCGAAATGTAAAAAATGATTTTGACGAAAGTCTTTTATAACAAAGGAGAAAACACAATGAAAAGCATTAAATTTGTTACCGGTTTGGTTAGGTTATCATATGCGAACATCTGGGCGCCGAAAGAAGATTTAAGCGGCCGCATGCGCTACTCGGCGAGCTTGCTGATCAAGAAAAGCGACACGAAAACCATCTCACGTCTGAAAGCGAAAATCAAAGAACTCATCAATGACGAAGAGGCTAAGAAAATTCTTGGCACGCGCGGTAAAGATATCGACCTGCCTCTTCGTGATGGCGATACGGAACGTGAAGGCGATGACAACTACGCAGGGCACTATTTTCTGAATGCGAAGGCAACGGAAGATTATCCGCCGAAAATCCTCGGCCCGGACGGTGAAGAAATTTTCGATAAATCCGAAGTGTACAGCGGATGTTACTGCCAGGCGGTCTTGTACTTGTTCGCATACAATCAGGGAGGCCACAGAGGCGTAGGTGTCAGCTTAAGCGGTCTGAAGAAGATCAAAGACGGCACGCCGCTGTCCGGTGGAAGCGTATCTGCCGGTGACTTCGACGATGATCTCTTAGGCGCTGACGCCAAAGATGACGATAATGATGATATTTTTTAAGGAGTAAGTGCTATGGACACACTGGCAATCGATCTGGAGACGTACAGTGACAACGACATCAAGTACGGAGTCTATAAATATGTAGACTCGCCGAACTTTGAAATCTTGTTGCTCGGATACAGTTTCGATGACGGGCCGGTGCAGGTAGTTGATCTTACTAAAGAGGAGATGCCTGTGCGGATTGCACAGGCTCTTTTCGATAGTAACATCACGAAGACAGCATTCAACGCGAACTTTGAAATTACCTGCTTCAAAAAGCTGTATCCAAAGCTACCGGCAGAGCAATGGGAGTGTACAAGTGTACTGGCGCTGTACAATTCACTGCCGACGAAACTTGCTGACGTAGCTGCCGTACTGCGCCTCGGCGCGGATAAACAGAAAGACACGCGAGGCAAGGCGTTAATTAACTACTTTTCTAAGCCATGCAAGCCGACCAAAGCAAACGGCGGCCGGACGCGTAATCTGCCGGAACACAATCCGGAAGCATGGGCGCAGTACATCAAGTATAACCGGCAGGACGTCGTTGTCGAAAAGGCCATACGGCAGAAACTATTATCTCTGAAACCGCCGGAACTGGAACATCAGTACTGGCTTATGGATCAAGAGATTAACAGCCGCGGTGCCCGAGTCAATGCAAAACTGGTTGAAAACGCCATCCGCATAAACAAGGAACACAAAGCAAAACTGCTGGCAAAAGCAAAGGAGCTTACCGGACTTGAAAATCCGAACAGCCCGCTGCAGCTCACAGCTTGGATAGAAAACCGGCTTGGTGAGACCGTCGAATCAATAGACAAAAAAGCCATCGCCGAACTCTTGAAAAAAGACATTCCGGATGATGTGCGCGTTATGCTTCGGCTGCGTCAGCTGCTCGGCAAAACATCAATCAAGAAGTATGAAGCAATGCAGAAAGCGATGACATCAGACGGCCGTGTACATGGCATGTTCCAGTTCTACGGCGCGATGCGCACCGGGCGCTGGGCAGGACGTATAGTACAGCTGCACAATCTGCCGCGGAATAGTATGAACGCAGAAGAGCTTGATACCGCCCGGGCTTTTGTCAAAAACGGCGATCTTGAGATGCTGGAACTCTGTTATGACAATGTACCGGATACTTTATCGCAGCTTGTCCGGACGGCAATTACAGCAAAGCCCGGCTGCCGATTTATCGTTGACGACTTCTCGGCCATCGAGGCGCGTGTCATCGCATGGCTCGCTGGGGAGAAGTGGCGGCAGGACGTCTTCGCTGACGGCGGCGACATCTACTGCGCTTCTGCTTCAGCGATGTTCGGTGTCCCCGTCGTCAAACACGGCGAGAACGGGCACCTGCGGCAGAAAGGCAAAATCGCCGAACTGGCGCTTGGTTACGGTGGCTCCGTCGGCGCGCTAAAGCAGATGGGCGCTGATAAGATGGGGCTTTCGGACGATGAGCTGCAAGACATCGTGACGAAATGGCGCGCTGCGTCACCGGCGATTACTAAGTTTTGGTGGGATGTAGACAGCGCGGCTAAAAAAGCAATCAAGACCGGCAGTACAGTCAAAATCAAACAAGGACATCTTGCTTTCTGCCGAAAGCAAGGCGCGCTGTTTATCGAATTACCGTCCGGCAGGCACCTCGTGTATGTCAAGCCGGAAATCGGAGAGAACCGTTTCGGCGGGGAATCCATTTTATACCGCGGCATCGAACAGGGCAGCCGGAAGTGGGGCAAGTTGGAGACCTACGGCGGCAAGCTTGTTGAAAACATCGTGCAGGCCGTTGCCCGCGACTGCTTAGCGGCGGCTATGCTGCGGCTAACTGCAGCCGGGTACAAAATCATCATGCACATACACGATGAGGTCGTCATGGAAGCGCCGGACGGCGTAGGAAGCCTCACCGAAGTTACGAAAATCATGTCAAAAAACGAGCTGTGGGAAGCCGGGCTGTTAAAAACAGCGGACGGCTTTGAAAGCCAGTATTATATGAAAGATTGAGGTACTAAAAATGAACAAAATACAAATGGAACAGCAGATCAATATCGCGAAAGAAGGAATTGAAGTACTTGATAAATGGACAGAAATGCTTGACGCCGAAGCACTGGAAGAAAAGCGTGAACAAATAGAAAAAGCAAAAGACTACTGCAAAGACTGCTTAGATGCTTCGCAAACCCTTATTGAAGCTATTGAAGCAACAGAACCGAAGAAAGAAGAAGTAAAGAAAGATGAACCGAAGAAAGAAGAAAAACCGAAGCGTAGACGAGCTCCGGCTAAGAAGAAAGAAGAACCTATTGTCGAACCTTGCCCGCCGGCTGTTGCGGCAGATGATTTAGATGACTTATTCTGAGGCGGATTATGAGAATTATCAGTCAATACCGGAATAATCGGTTATTCGAAGTCGTGCGCGCGTTTTACAACAACGGGGAGTTAATCCCGGGTGCGCAGTATTGTGATCAGGAATGCCTGCAGGTACACACTGCCTGTGGGCACGCCTTTCACTGCCGCTGGCGCTTTCAGTGCAGCATGCGCGGCCTCAGCGATGAGGGGTCCGCATATACTTGCCCGAAGTGCGGAAAACGTTTGTGGAAAGGCACATATGACACTCCGTGGCTTGACTTGTGCGAATCCGGGCGTAAACGTGTACTCGTACCGTACCGTATCGAGCTGGAAGCGAAAGAATACAAAAATTATCTGGACGTCTGCGCGGAAACATTGAATGTAGATATCGAGTCGCCGATTGACGTGTCCTTGCATACCGTCAAAAAATACACTCTGCGTTTTGATTTCAAAAGCCGGGAAGCGGTTTACTTAGAACACGGCGCCCGCGGGCGTGCGGTACTTACGCAGACTTTATGGCCACTGAACAGGATAGCAAGCGATAAAACAAAGTTTTGCATGAAAGATACTGTTTTTCACTACCTAAACGCCGAAAGCAATATTCACCATACGGAAAGAAACCTGATAAACAGCTTTTTCAAAGATGTTGTCAGATGTTTTAATCAAAAGCTGTCTGATGCTGCCGGATATACTGTTAAATCCGCGTATATGCCGACCAGCTTGCAGGACGGTCACAGCGTTTTTGACTACTGCTTTTCAAACCTCGCTTGGCGCCTGCACTATCCTGACGCAAGAAACCTGACAACGGAAGAAATCAGGATGTGTCCATATGCAGATGACCCGGTAATGCGCTTGTTTGACGAACGAAAGCCATATCTGCAGACTGCGCGTGAAATTTACCGTTTCCCGGACATGCCTGGGCTGAATGCCAGACTGGTTAAATGCCCAATTAATTTTTTAAACGTGATCCGGACGGCGTGGCCGATTTTACACGAAACGGACAACAAATACAAGCTATTAGACGCGCTTCTGCAGAAACGATACGATATCGGCTTCTACCACAGCTTAGACAGCTATCTCCGCTCTTTACGGATAGTTAAGCATACGCGAGGTGAAGCGGCCGCGGTTAGGCTTATGGAGCGCGAGAATGATTACATCGTACGAGACTGCGGACATATGTGGGATCTCTTAACACCGCAGAACAAGCGCATTTTTATCAATGCGAAAATCCGTAGCCGGGATATTCACGATTATCTCGTGCACTTAGTAGACAGGCAGCAGCACGCGAACGTCCGCATCAAGTACAAGTCTCTGCGGGATTTCCCGCTGACCGGCAAAGTTGACGATTTAATTTTCAGCCTGCCGCCGGATACCGAACAATTGGCAAATTTAGGCCGCGCTATGCACAACTGCGTCGGCACTTACCGCGACCGTGTTTTGTCGGACAAAGTACGCATTATTGCGGCTTTCAAAAACCGAAAGCCGGTTGTCTGTATTGAAATCAGAGGCACCAAAGTGGCGCAGGCAAAACTGGTCAATAACCAACCTATCCGGGAGGACGCGGAACTTAATCGCGTGCTGCTGGCGTGGGCGAAGTCAAGGAAATTAACAATAGAAACAAATGACGTTCAAACAGAAAGGGAGGTGACGGGCGTTGCAGCTGCAGTATGATATTGAGTTCACGATAGCGACAGCGCCGCAGCGCTTCGCTAAAAAATGGAAACACACAAAAACGACATGGGCGCACCTGCTTGAAAGGCTGTCTAAACCGACCGTGACTGGTGAAACCGTCGCTGAATACAAAGCGATGAAGAAGTCTGACAGGGACAATCGCAAAGATATCGGCGGATTTGTCTGCGGCTATCTCAAGGGCGGCCAGCGGCTCAAGCAAAATGTCGAGTACCGGCAAGTTGTTTGTCTGGACGCCGACAGTCCCGATGGTGACTTCCTGACCGATTTAGATATCGGGATGGGCAATGTGGCGTGGGGGCTGTACACAACGCACAGCCACACCGCCGCTGCCCCGCGCTACCGCGTACTTATCCCGCTTGACAGGCCTGTAACGGCCGATGAGTACAAAGCTATTGCAAGGCTTTTGGCAAAAGACATCAGCATTGAAGCTATGGACTCTACAACATATGAGCCCGAACGGCTGATGTACTGGCCGAGTACACCGCAGGACGGGGAGTTCATCTTCAGATACAACGACGCACCGATTCTTAATGCCGATGACGTACTGAACAGGTACGAAGACTGGCACGACACGTCACTGTGGCCGACTTCGAAAAAAGAAGCAAGTGTCACGCTGTCAACAGCAAAAAAGCAAGGAGACCCGCTGACCAAGCCTGGGCTTATCGGCGCGTTCTGCCGGGCGTACACGATCGAAGACGCTATAGAGACGTTCCTGCCTGATGAGTACACCGCCTGTGCAGTAGAAGGGCGGTACACGTACACGAAAGGCAGCACAAGCGCGGGGCTTGTCGTGTACGATGACAAGTTCGCCTATTCGCATCACTCGACAGACCCGGCAGGCGGCAAGCTTTGTAATGCTTTTGATCTCGTCAGGCTTCACAAGTTCGGAGCGCTTGACGCGGATGCATCGGAAAGTACCCCGCCGAACAAACTGCCGTCTTATGTCGCAATGGTGAAGCTGGCAGGGGAAGACGAAGCAACAAGACGCATAATAAGCGCCGAACAGGCTGAAGATATCAAGAAGAGTTTCAAAGAGTCCGGGTTTAATGCCGCCGACGCCGACATGGACTGGATGAGTGAGCTGACACGAGGATCCGGGAAGAACGCGCCGATACTTCCGGTAGCGGGGAATTTTATCGCTATTCTCGAGAACGATCCGCAGCTCAAAAAATGCGTGGGCTTTGACCTTTTTAGCCACCGAGCAATGATCTGCAAGCGTTTACCGTGGCGTAAAAACGATAACACCGGGGAACCCTGGCAAGACAAAGATGACGCAGGTCTGCGCAACTATCTGTCCGAAATCTACGACTTATCTGCGCGACAAGTTGTCGATGACGCTCTTACACAAGTCATTCATGATAACGCGTATCATCCGGTACGAGAGTATCTAAAGGCACTAAAGTGGGATGGCGTCAAGCGTGCAGAAACGCTGTTTATTGACTTCTTAGGCGCCAAAAATTCACAATACGTGAAAGATGTTACGCTGACCTGGCTTAAGGCCGCGGTGGCTCGTGTAATGCATCCCGGGATCAAGTATGACTGCTGCGTAGTGCTTAGTGGACCGCAAGGTATCGGCAAAGGTACTCTTTTAAACGCGCTGGGCAGACGGTGGTACAACAGCAGTATTACTGATATTCAAACGAAGGATGCTATGGAGCAGCTCCGCGGCAGCTGGATCGTTGAACTCGACGAAATGAAAGCGGTAACTAAAGCAGAGAACGACGGCATTAAGGCCTTTTTGAGCAGACGCATAGATCGGTTTAGACCTGCATATGGCCGGCGCATGGAAGATTTTCCAAGGCAGTGTGTTTTTGCTGCAACAACGAACGATCGCGTTTTTCTCAAGGATCGGACCGGCGGACGTCGTTTTCTCCCTGTGTTTTGTACCGGCAGGAGCAGAAGGATTTTGAAAAAGCTGACAAATGATTTTATTGACCTGATATGGGCAGAAGTTTTTCAAACGTATCAAAAAGATAATGATCTTGAAATCTCCGAAGCATCTACAGAAGTAGCGCGTACACTGCAGGAGCTATCTACAGAAGGAAGTGAGAAAAAAGGACTGGTGCTTGAGTATTTGAACACGCTTCTACCGCGGGATTGGCAAGCTTTGGATATCTACGACAGGCGAGATTATCTCGACAATTACAATTCGGACAACCCGCCGGAAAACGCGGTAAAGCGTGATCGAGTTTGCGCACTGGAGATCTGGTGCGAGGTGTTTAAAGGTAACCGTGTAAACTTTAGAAACTCAGAGGCGCGCGAAATCAACGCTATCATGCAGCAAATCGATGGTTGGAAGTTCGTAAGTACTGTAAGATTTGGGAATTTATACGGGAGGCAAAGAGCATATATTCGCGTCGGCACAGATGAGAAAAATATCGAAAAAGCACCTAACGGTGTCAACGAAATTTTTTAGTAGGCGTCAACTAAATAAAAAGTTGGTTGACAACTTTGTTGACAGCGGTATACCCGATAAATACTGATAAAAATATATGTTGTCAACAAGTCAACAAAACATTAATGGTAGTAGTATGAATTAGGTATATTAGAGGGTATATATAGGTATTATATTCTCTATTCTGTATGCGTATACGCGCGGGAGAAAATCTGTTGACTTGTTGACAGATGAGATAGGAGTGAAAAATGAAAGAATATTCAGTAGAAAAACATCTGATACGAAAAGCGCAGGCTCGTGGTGGGGCGTGTCTTAAGTTTACGAGTCCCGGAACTGCAGGCGTGCCGGACAGGATTGTCATTCTTCCCGGCGGGAAGATCGGGTTTGCAGAGTTGAAAGCGCCGGGAAAGAAGCCGAGATTAGTGCAGAGAGCCGTTCTTAGAGTTCTGTACAGGCTGGGGTGCCGTGTGGCCGCGATCGACAATAAAAAATCAGCGGAAGGCTTTATCTGGAGGCTGGCAAAATGAAGTATATACCGCACAAGTATCAAGAAGCAGTAATCGAGCACATTCTGAAAAATCAAGGTACCGGTGTCTATCTCGGGATGGGCCTCGGTAAAACTTCGACGACGCTATCAGCTATCTTTCAAGCAATGTTTGATGAGATGTCTATTAACAAAGTTCTGATTGTAGCGCCGAAGAAAGTAGCCGAAGCTACTTGGCAGGACGAGGCGGTGAAATGGGATTGCTTTAAAAACCTGACATTTTCAACAGTCTTAGGAACACGGGCACAGAGAATACAGGCACTGGCAAGAAAAGCTGATGTCTACATCATTAACCGAGAAAACGTCGTTTGGCTGCTTGAACACATGAAATATAAACCGGATTTCGACATGCTTGTCATTGACGAGAGTACAAGTTTCAAAGACGCAAGCACGAAACGATGGAAAGCGTTACGAAAAGTCAGGACATGCTTCAAAAAAATTGTTTTGCTGACAGGTACGCCGAGGCCGAATGGATTAATGGATCTGTGGGCGCAGCTGTACCTGCTTGACGGCGGTAAACGTCTTGGCCGGACGTTGACAGAATATCGGAACAATTATTTTGTGCCGGATAAGCAGAACGGTCCCGTCGTTTACAGTTACAGGATAAGAAGTCCGGAGGCCAAAAAAGAAATCTATGACAAGATATCAGACATCTGTATCAGCTTGAAAGCTGAAGACTACCGTCTGATGCCTGATAAACTTCCGCCGGTGACTGTTCCCGTGGTGCTTGACGCAAAATCACAAAAAGCATACCGGGAACTTGAGCGGGAGTACGTCACAGAGCTGCAGGGTGAGGAGATAACAGCTTTATCGGCAGCAGCGGTTAGTAATAAACTGCTGCAGCTGGCAAACGGAGCCGTGTACGATGGCGATAAAAAAGTTATACCGGTTCACAACGCGAAAATCACAGCGCTAAAAGAGATTGTAGAGGCAAATGACGGAAATCCGATTTTAGTCTTTTACAATTTTAAGCACGACAAAGATCGGATCAAAGAAGCGTTCCCGAATGCACGAGAATTGCAAAATTCAGCTGATATAAGAGCATGGAATGACGGAAAGGTAAAACTACTCATAGCACACCCGGCAAGTGCGGGATACGGCCTAAATTTGCAGGCTGGCGGGCATATCATAGTATGGTTCGGTTTGACATGGAGCTTAGAACAGTATCAGCAGGCAAACGCAAGACTTGAACGACAAGGACAGAAAGAGCCGGTTATCATACATCATTTAGTCGCGAAAGGTACGGTGGATGAATTGGTTATGCAGGCGCTGAAACGAAAAGAAAATGGGCAGGAAGCCATGATGAACGCAGTTAAATTATTAGTCGAAAGAGAGGGTAAATGATGAGATTAAGGAAACTGTTAGAAGCAATTGAATGTGAGACGCCGGTAGGCATCATTAAAAAGAAGGCGGGGTTGCCGGGTATAACTTACAGAGCACTGTTCGATGGCAAGAGTGATGATGTTCCGTATTGGCTTGCAGATTTTGATGTTTTGAGAATAAGATGTGGCGGATCGCGCTTAGTAGTTGAAGTTTATGAGGAACGGAAAAATGATTGATATGGTAAACAGGCCGGCGCACTACAATAAAGGCCGGGTAGAATGCATTGACGCAATCGAGGTAGCGACAAGCGATTTAAGCGGTATTGAAGCTGTGTGTACGGCGAATGCAATTAAGTATCTGTGGCGGTGGAAGCAGAAGAACGGAACAGAAGACCTGAAAAAAGCACGATGGTATATTGAGCACTTGTTAGAAAGGACTGACGAGAAATGACGGTTAAAGAGTTTTTGCGGTCAGTCCGAGAACAGGACAGATTGTTACGTGTGTATGAACAGGAATTAGAAGATTTAAGGCGCAGAGCGTATAACATCTCAAGTCCGAAGCTTGGAGACAAGATACAATCGAACCACTTAGCTACACTTGATGAAATTGTGGATAAGCTGGATTCACAGATCGAGAGGGTAAACGCCGCTTGGGATGAGCTGATTGACAAGAGAGATCAGGCTAAAACATTGATTGACAAAGTAGATGACGAGAGCGCCCGATGCGTATTGTATCGGTATTACATATTGATTCAGACGTGGGAGCAGATAGCCGTGGACATGAATTATACAATTCGAAGGATTTATCAGCTGCACGGTCAAGCTCTGAAAAATTTAGAGGAGGATTTCACTAAATTTCATTATATTTCACTATAAGACGTGATATTATGGTAAAGGGAAATTTAAGGATGAAACCTCCTTTCCGCAAAAAGCACATACTAAAAAGCGGTATGTGCTTTTTGTTTGTAAAAAAATATAAAAACGCTTGACAATACATAAGAAAAGATGTATAATAAATACAGAAAGGAGGTGAGAATGCGGATATGAATAATAAAATAAGCCTTGTAACAGCAATAATCAATTTGATAACAGCGATTATATTGCTTTACAAGGCTCAATGACCGAAGAGGGTGGAACACCCACCCTCCACCCTCTGGGTGGTTCATTCATAATATATCATATTCGCAAAAGCTATGCAAAAATTAACATTATGGATTTCTGTTATGGCGTTGCTTGTTTCATTGATGGCATTAGCAAAGGCGGCTGGGATGTAATGAAATTAATTGAAAAGGTTATGACAACAGCGGAGGCGGCAGAATTGTGGAACATACCTGTTGTAACAATAAAACAGGCGTGTTCCGGTCAAAGAGGGTATCCACCGCGGTTTACGAGTGAAGAGTGCCGCAAGTCGGGGCACATTTGGCTTGTAACCCGTGCAGGGATGGAGCGGGTTTATGGAAAGATTTAATCCAAACACAATAAAAAAATGGCAGGCAGCCGTTCAGAAATGGGCGGCTTTTGTATTTCCTGCGGTGTACAACTGCCTGACGGGGGCAATATGAGAAGAGCATTGCGCGAATGCGGGTATCCCGGATGTCACGCATTAACAAGAGAAACCTATTGTGATAAACATAAACAATTGCACATAAGAAGTCAGAAAGAGTTTGAGAGGAAGTCACCATCTAAACGGGGATACAATTACAAATGGACGAAAGCGCGCAAAGCATTTCTGGCACAGCATCCGTTCTGTGAGTGCCCTGAGTGTAAAGCATCAGGACATCCGCTGCCGGCTAAAGTTGTTGACCATATCATTCCGCACAGAGGCAATCAAGAGCTTTTTTGGGATAGTAATAACTGGCAGGCGATGAATAAGAGATGCCACGACAAGAAAACAGCGAGAGAAAACGGCGGATTCGGGAATAAAATTAAAGCTTGACAGACCGCCCCCGTGTTAAAAATGTTTTGGCCGGCGGCGACAGTACCGTGCGCCTCCTCTTTTGTGAAAAAAGTTCGGGAAATGGACCTTACATTATACTCATGCGTTAAGATGTCAATTATGCGCAAATAGCAACGTTAAAAAGAAAGGAGGAATAACATGGCCGGGCGTCCAGCAAAACCTATTGATTTGCACATAGTTTCAGGCAATCCAAGTCACCTGACAAAGGCGGAAATTGAACACAGAAAAAAATCAGAAATACATCTCGGAGAACAGAAATTAGTATGCCCGGTTTATGTAAAAACGAATAAAGAAGCATACAAAAAATGGAAAGAAATCAAGAAACTTTACACCGGTTTCAAATTCGTTTCATCGGCGGACATCGGAGTGATTGCGAGGTACTGCATGGCGTTTGCGCAGTACATAGATTTGATAGAACGCCGGGACAAGATTGCTCGAATAGAATTAACAGGTGAAGAAACGACGGCAACGCAGGAAATTCTTGAAGCAGAATACAGTCAACGAAAAGCCGCAAAGCTCTACGAGAAGATAGAGTACATTTTATCTACCGGCGGCATTATGGCAATGGACAAAGCAATCAATGCGAAAATGGCGGCGCTTGTACAAATGGAAGACAGATTATTCTTGTCACCGCTTGCAAAAGTAAAAAATGTACCGAAAGAACCCGAAAAGAAAGAAGAAGACCCGCTAAGCAAAAGGGGTTTTGACGTATGACACTAAAACAGGAGTTGATCAGGTACAGTAAGAAATGCATAAAAGATAAAACGCATATATGCCAAAAACACAGGTGGGCGTGTATGCGTTTTTTGCGGGATATAGAAAAGGCGGGTACAAAAAAATTTCCGTATGTCTTTGACGAAGAAAGAGCGGAGAGATTCTTCGCATGGGCAGCCATGCACAAACACACGAAAGGAATCTTAGCCGGGCAGCCCATTATTTTTGAGCCTATCCGGCGGTTTATCTTCGGAAATATCTACGGCTGGGTCAATAAAGATACGGGGCTCCGGCGTTTTAAAAAAGCATATTGGCAGGTTGGAAGAAAAAATGCAAAATCACAATCGCTTGCCATAGTCGGCGACTATGAAATGATGGCCATGGGAGAGCAGATGTCAGAAGTCTACATCGGAGCAACGAAAAGTATACAGTCAAAAATCATCTACAATGAAATTTTAGCGATGCTCAGACGATGGCCGGAAATGAAAGGAAAGTGGAAAGAAAGCTATGGTACCATTCGGCATTTGAAAAGCGACTCTATCATTCGGGCGCTGTCAAAAGATGACGGAAAGACCGGAGACGGTCTCAATCCGCAATGTGGGCTGATTGACGAGTATCACGCACATCCGACATCGGAAATATTAGATGTCATCGACACGGGCATGATGGCAAGAAAACAGCCGCTATTGTTTATTATCACTACAGCAGGGACGAACTTCGGAGGACCATGCTACAGAGTAGAATATCCATTGGTAGAAAAGATCCTCAATCCGGACGTCGATTATGACGTACCGGATTATTTCTGTATGGTTAATGAACTGGATAAAGATAAGGATGGAAACCTGATTGACGATGTTAAAAATGAAAAATGCTGGATAAAAGCAAATCCGATTGTGGCGACATATCCAGAGGGCCTTGCAAATATAAGGAGCGCGTTGAAAGTGGCAGTTGAGACACCAGAAAAAATGTCATCATTTCTCACGAAAAACATGAATATCTGGAACCAGCAGTCCGGGGCGTCGTACATGGACATGGGGAAATGGAACACCAGAGGACGGATAGAAAGTTATAACTTATACGGATTGGACGCATATGTCGGCATGGATTTATCAAGCAAGGTCGATTTGACATCCATTGGACTGGTTATTCCAGTTAAAGAGGATGCCGGGACGAAGTATATTGTCATCGGTCACAGCTTTATTCCAGAAGAAACGCTGCAGAGAAAGATAAAAACGGACAGAGTACCGTACGACTACTATGCTCATGGTGGCTGGCTGACGGTCAATCCGGGAGAGGTAGTCGATTATCGCTACATGACAAAATGGATGATAGAAACCGTGGAAAAACTGGGACTGAACGTAAAAGAAATCTGCTATGACCCGTATAATGCGACATACTATGCGCAGGAACTTGAAAAACTGGAGTATACATGCGTAGAAGTCCGGCAGGGCATGATGACATTATCTGAACCGACGAAATCATTCCGGGAAAATGCATACCAGGGAAACATCCTACATTTTGAAAACCCGCTGTTTGACTGGGCGATCAGCAATGCGGTCACTAAAAAAGACCAGAATGAAAATATCATGCTTGACAAAGAGAAATCAACAAACAGAATTGACCCGATAGCATCGGTTATCAATGCATTTACACGTGCGCGGATTACCGAAGAAGATGACATGAGTGACTACATTTTGAGCGACGATTTCAGCTTATAAAGGAGGACATGTGAAAAAGATATTGTATGTAATTGACGACATTTTTCTGTTCGTCGGGTGTATTTTGATGATTGCCGGCGGTGTATTGATATCTCCCGTGGTCGCGGTATATACCGCGGCTATAGAGTGCCTGATTTTGGCATTTATTTTTGCCAAAGCGCAGAGAGGCGGTGGTAAATAATGCTTTTAAGACAGCTTTTTTCAAACCCGACGGACTCGGGTACACTGCTTAGCCCCGCGGACTGGCTCATATCGGCTATTAACAGCGACGGCGTAACGGCAGCAACGGCAAGTAAAAACAGCAACATCTATACGTGTGTCAACATTTTAGCTGATGACATCGGTAAACTGCCAATCCACACGTTCAGGACCGGCGGGAAAAAGACAGAAGGAATGAAACACCCCGTTGCTAAACTGCTGTATAAACGGCCGAACCCGCTTATGACACCGCTTGCGTTTAAGCGAACGCTGCAATACCATATGGGGTTTTACGGAAACGCCATTGCATATATTGAGTGGGGGACAGACGGATATCCGAAATCACTATGGCCGCTTGACCCGACGAAAACGACAATTCGATTAAACGTGGTTACCGGAGCGCTGACGTATACGACAAGCGATGCAAAAGGCGCGATGTACAATCTGCAGCCGCATGATGTCTTGCATTTCTATGAAATGTCAAAAGACGGACTTATTGGTGTGCCGAAATGGCGGACATTGATTGACGAGCTGGACAGCCAGAACGCAATCAAGAAATTTCAGAGCCATTTTTACAAAAACGGCACACTGACGCACGGCGTGCTACAGGCGGCATCAAAAATCAATCCGGAAGCTAAGAAAAAACTTCGGCAGGAATGGGAGAAAATCAACGGCGGCATAGATAATGCCGGACGAGTAGCTGTTCTTGACCTGGGGATGGAGTATAAGTCACTGGGCATGCAGCTGGACCAAGCGCAGTTCATTGAAACGCAGAAATTCGGTATTAACGAAGTTGCCAAAGTCTACCGGATACCGCCGCATAAACTGGCACAGCTGGACAGGGCGACATACGCCAATGCCGAAGCAATGAGTCTTGACTACATCAAAACAACGCTTCTTCCGATATTTACGTCGTGGGAACAGGAAATTAACTATAAACTGTTCACCGAACCGGAAAGAGAAAACTATTATGTGAAATTCAATGCTGCCGCGGAGCTCAGAGGCGACAGCAAGGCAAGAGCTGAATACTATAAAGACATGCTCTATGCCGGTATTTATACGCTTAATGAGATCCGCGATATGGAAGAAATGGAATGTATAGGCGACGTTGGGGATATCCATCTTGCATCGCTGAATTATACAGATATTACCGTTCTGAAAGATTTACAGCTGGCAAAAGCGAAGAACGGAACACTGAAAGGGGGTGATGATGATGGGGAAAAGGGAAAGAAGAATCAATCAGACGCAGTTTGAAATTCGGACTCTGGAAGACGGTAAAACTGTCATTTTGGAAGGGTATGCCCTCAAGTTCGGAAAACGGTCGGAGGATTTCGGAGGCGTTGATGAAATATTAGAGCGCGGGTGTCTTGATAAAACTGACATGTCTAACGTTGTAGCGCTGATTAATCACGATCCAAACTATCCGTTGGCGAGAAATACCGTACGCGAAGGACCCGGGCATCTAAGTCTGTCAGTGGACGACACCGGGCTGCGGTTCAGCTTGATCCCGACGGATACGGCATATGCTAAAGACCTGATGACGAACATGTCAGCTGGCGTTGTCAATCAGTGTTCTTTTGCATTCACGTTGGCGGAAAGCGGCGCAGATTGGTCATATGAAAGTGAAAAAGATATGTACCACAGAGCAGTCAAGCATATTGAGAGGCTGTGGGATGTGTCAATCGTCACAACGCCGGCATACCCGGATACAGAAGCGCAGGCCGTACAGCGGTCAATGCAGGAATCGAAAGAAGCATACGTTAATTCTTTGAAAGAAGAACAAGAAAACATTAGAAAACGAAAGCTCAATATAGAGCTGGAATTGTTAAATCAATAATTGCCGCCGAACAGCGGCTTTTTAAATGGAGGAAGAAGAAATGACAGAAAAAGAAAGAGAATTGCGCCAGAGAATGGCGAAAGTAACCGAAGAAATCCGCGCGTTAATGGCAGATAAAAAACTTGACGAAGCGGAAAGTAAAACAGCTGAATTAAGAGAACTCAAAAGGCAGCTGGAGATTGAACAAACGCTGGCAGATGTTCCGGCAACGGTTCCCCCGGCGGCACGCGCGGCAGAAATCACCGACGAAGAAAAAAGAGATCTTATGTTCAGCGGGCTTGTGAAAGAGATTAAGCGCCAGATGCCGACGGACGCGGAAGCCGAAGTACTGAAAGAAGCAAGAGCCGGTATGAAAGCAGGGGTAGACGCCGACGGCGGGCTTATCGTTCCGCAAGACATCTCAACTAAAATCAACGAACTCAAGAGAGCGTTGAATCCGCTGGACCAGCTTGTCACGATTACACCCACAACCACCATGACCGGTTCCCGCGTCATGGAAAAATGGGCAGAAATGACGCCGCTTGAAAGCGTTGATGAAATGGCAACAATCAAAGAAATCGACGGTCCGAAATTTGAAAAAATCGCATACGCGATCAAAAAATATGCAGGCATTCTTCCGATTTCAAAAGAGATGTTGTCCGACACAGACCAGAATCTTATTTCTTACGTGAGCGCGTGGTTTGCAAAAAAAGATGTGGTCACAAGAAACAGCCTGATCATCGCAATCATGAAAACGCTGGCAAAGAAACCCGTTGCTAATGTAGACAGCTTGAAAGACATTCTGAATGTGGATCTTGACCCGGCGATTTCTTTGACGTCAGGTATCGTTACCAATCAGGACGGGTTCAATTTCTTAGACAAGTTGAAAGACTCCGAAGGGCGCTACCTGCTTCAGCCGAATCCGCTCAATCCGACACAGAAACTGTTGTTTGCTCATCCGGTTACCGTTGTCAGTAACAAGTACTTGCCGAGCGCGACATCACCAAAGAAAGTTGCTCCGGTTGTTGTCGGGTCTCTGGCGGATGCAATCGTACTCTTTGACCGCCAGCTTATTACTCTTGAAGGCACCGGCATCGGCGGGAACTCATTCATCCGGGATTCTTATGACATTAAAGCTATTACAAGGCTTGACGTTAAAGCGTTTGACAGCGCCGCAGCCGTATACGGCGAGCTGACGCTTGCGTAAAGGAGGTATTATGAGCATTCTGGATGGCGTTAAAGCGTATCTCCGAGTTGACGGGAACCAGGAAGACGAGGTCATCCGGACACTCATTGATACCGCTAAAACGTTTATTTTACAGGGGACGGGCGTCGAAGTCAAAGAGACTGACGCCCAATCTATCCTTTGTATGCATATGATCGTAGGCTATTGGTACGAAAACAGAAACGCAGTAGGACAGGGGGCAGAATTACCGTTCACAATTACCGCCCAGCTGCTGCAATTAGAAACGAGAGGTGAATAACATGCTGATAAAAGCACTGGAGAAAATTATCATAAACGGAACGATTATTGATGCCGGAGAAACGTACGACGGAACAGCTGAAGAGTTAGCTGCTTATGTTTCCGGCGGATATGTAGAGGTACTTGAACAGGATGAAGACGCGGAAAATGATCATGCGGACAATCAGAATGAAGAAGTAGAGCAGGAAGATGAAGAGCCGGAGGAAATCCCAGAGGAAATCCCAGAGGAAATCCCAGAGGAAAAACCGAAGACAACGAGAAGGACTGTCAGGCGCACAAAGAAAACCGGAGCGTAAAGTATGAATATCGGGAAGATGCGTCACAGGATAGCGCTTAAAAAGCCTATTATCGGTGAGGATGTAGGATTTGGCTCCGTTATCGAATGGAAAGATGTCGGATCCGTGTGGGCGGAATTCTTGAAACAACGTATTACCCCCAGCGCGATTATAGGAGACGGCACGGCTGTCTTGATAACGCAAGGGATAAGAATACGGCCGCGAGAAATCGAAAAAGGATGGCATGTTGAAGAAAGCGGACGGACGTATAAGGTAATAGACGTAGATCGTTCGGATCCTGCCGTTTACGTATTAACAACAGAGGCGGTAGAAACATGAGCAGGCGCGGAATCGATATCAAGATGTTTTCAGGAGAGGTAGTCAAAAAAGCGGCTAACGACATCAAACGCTACGATAAGGAAACGCAAGGGAAAATCAGGAATGTCATTGCAAAAGGAACGATAGCAGTCATGAAAGCGGCCATCATCAAAGCGCCAATGGGACCTACCGGAAGCCTGAAAGCAGGAATCCATTCCGAAATGGAACGAGAAAAGCCGCAGGGAATAGTGAAGAGCGACGCCCCGCATTCGCATCTCGTAGAGTTCGGGACAGTTGAACGTATAGCATCCAACGATCCGCGCAAAGGCAAAAAAGCCATGCGAATAAACGATAAATTCGTAAGCGGAACTATTCGCACAGGGAAAATGCCGAAACGTCCGTTTATGCGGCCGGCAATGATGCAGGAACGGAGCAAGATTGAAAACGAAATGGAGAAAGTATTTCAATGAGACTTATCAAAGACGTACCGTCAACCGTTCTCAGGATGGCGGTTTTTAAATTACTGAAAGAAGGTCAAACGATACCGATTCACGGCTCAGTTCCCAAAGGTGCGAAACTTCCTTATATCACCCTGGGCGCGGCTACGTTCAAGCCACTGTCAAATAAAGATCTGATTATTTGGGACGCTTCACTGAACGTAGAAGTATGGGCTGGGGAGGATGGGAAAAAACAAGTCAATGAAACGCTAAACGATATATGTGCATTAATATCTGCCTACGGATGCGATATGGAGCTGCCTCAATATCGGATTAATAGTACACAAATTGATCTGGTAGAGGATTTTCCGGAAGTATCCACGGGCTATCACGGCACAGTAACAATATTATTTACTATTCAGAATTTTAACAAGAAAGAGGTATAAAAATGGCTAAATTATCAGCAGAAGAACTTAAAAAACTCCCAATATATGAGGGGACGTCTATGGCTACAGCGGGAAAAGATACCTTGCTGTATATAGATAAGGCAACAACCACAGGGAAAAAGCCGACATGGGTACTCGTCGGAGGACAGAGAAACTCCCCCGTGGAATACAAAGCAGATTCTATTGATGGATCTCACAAGACTTCCGGCGGATGGGGAGAGACGCTCGCGGGTCCAAAGTCTTGGAGCATCAGCTATACAGGCTTGTTAGTCATGGATGATGCGGCACTGTCAATTATGGAGTATGCATTCCACCACGACATCCCGATTCATGTAAAAATCGCATATCCGGATAAGACCTGCCAGACAGGATGGGTTACTATTTCCGATTTCACAAAAGACGTATCTCATGACGGGGTAGCTACCGTTGCTGCTACGTTAAACGGAAAGGGACCGATTTCTGAAATTGCCGCAGATGATGTCACCGGAGGCTAATTATGCGTAAATCGGTAGAAATCAAAATCGGAGAGTCAAGGTATCAGCTGCTATATACAGTAAGAAGCCTTGAGAGATTTGAGCAATATCTCGGAACGTCTCTCTTTTCAGTTATAAGTTCCGTGCTTGTTAACGGTGCAGTCGGAATGGTACAGAGTGCTACAATACACTTTATCATTTCCGGCTTGCGGGCCGGACTTTTAAACCAGCCGAAGAATTTCGATGCTTATGATTTCGTGGATATATACTGTGAAAACGGCGGAAACATCGGAGAACTCGCAAAATACATTGTAGATGCGGTGGTTGAATCCGGACTTTTTACGCAGGGGACGCCGAAAAAAGAGGCGCCGATGAAAAAGAGGAATCGCCGATAAAGACATTTGAAGACTGGATGCGGTATGCAGAACCGATAGCATACCGCATCGGTTTCAAACCGCCTGAATTTCCGCGGTTAACGCCGCTTGAATTCTATAGATATCTTGAGGCGAGCGACGAACGTCGGCGTTTGCAGGATTACCGCGTGGCGTATTTCATTTCATGGCTAATGTCCCCACAGCTGAAAAAACCGATAGAACCGCATGAGATTGCGGATCCGTTGTGGATTACGGAAGAAGATAAAGTGAAAAATGCAAAAAAAGAAATGGAATATTTGAAAAAAGTGTTCAATTTGGAAGGAGGTGCATAAATGTCTACTATTTCTGATTTACAGCTTAAAATTGGTGCAGACTCGTCCGGGCTGCAAAAAGAATTAAACAAGGTGCCCGGAAGTGTGAAGGCAGCTTTTAGGGTTAATCCGGTAAAAGACATGCAGTCCGCACTGGAAGGAACCACGGGAAGTCTTGAAACGCTAATTGGTAAGTTCGGCGGAATGGCGGCACTGGCCGCATCGGGATTCGGACTGACGAATCTGATAAAAGGAGCCGTTGAGGCAGGAAACAGAACATATGAACTCGCGCAGCGGCTGCAGATAACAAATGCTGAAGCTGCAAAATTCTCAAGAATACTCAAGCTAACTGGCGGTGACAGCGAACTTGCAGGGAAAGCGTTTATGCGCCTCGACTCAACAATCAAAGGCAGCGGAGAGGCGGCAGAAAAAACAAGAGCCGTCTTGAGTGCCGTAGGTGTTACTCTGACAGATCAGAATGGTAAACTGTTGCCGCTTAACGACCAGCTTGCGCAATTGGCGGCAGGTTATCAAAAAGCGTCACAGGCGGGATATGCACAGGAATTCATCATGAACACACTGGGCGCCCGCGGCCTGACGCTTGTTAAAACACTGCAAAATTACAATGAAGCATCAGAAAATGCGGCAAAGATAAAAGGATTAGGGCTTGACGCAAAGCAGATGCATGAAATAAGCGTAGAGCTTGATGTAGTGCAAGCACAGCTCGGACAGCTCGCTATCGCGGGCGGGGCTATACTTGCGCCGGTAGCGAAAGAAGTATTGCCGCCGATTTTAGAGGGCTTGTCATCAACTGCTAAATATATAGCGGAAAACAAAGAAAATCTACTGTCGCTGACTAAGACACTGGTAGCTTTTACGGTAGCGTATAAGACACTGCATGCATTGCAAAAAGCAAGATCAGCGATGGGATCGCTTGCGTCAATTGGAACTGGAGATGTTTCAGAAGATGCGCTAACTGTACAGCAGGAAAAAAGCATTGCACGCCGGATAAAAAATATTGAAAAAGCGGCAATGGCAGAAGAAAAAGCATATTTGAAGACTCTTAGTACAGCGCAGATGACAGACGCTGAAAAAGAGGCAAGCTACTCAAAATACTGTGTTATGCGAGAAGCTAAAGCGGCTGAAACCGCAAGAGTAGAAGCAGCACGCATGACAGCCGCGTATCAGGAAATCAATATGCAGGCCCGGCAGTCGGCAGCAGTGCAGGCGAGCGCGGCAAATACAGCAGCCGGTGCACATAAAGCCGCAGCAGGGAGGATGGTTGCGGCTAATACGGCGGCCAGTGCGTCGAGCAATATGCTGGCGGCGGAACAGACCGCGGTTACCGTTGCTACACAACAGACCGGAAAAGCCGCCGTGGATACCGGTATCAGAATGAGCACAGCAGCGAGAGGGTCACTCGGTCCGTTGCGTCAGGCGGCAAGTGCGGTATGGGCACTGGCTGGAGGATGGCTGGGTGTGGCTGCTGCTATTGTAGCCGCAACGTATAAGCTGTATGAATTCCATCAGGAAGAGAAGAGAGAGGCAGAAAACGCACAGTATGTCAACGTAAACGGTAAAGATTACTACTACAGCGAAAAAGACAACACGATGATCCGTGTAAAAGAAAATGGAACACGGATGAATGTTTATAGTCAGGAAGAAAATGATGAAGCCAAAGCAGCATGGGATAGGAAGTATGCTGCTGCTAACGAGAATTCTAAAAAACTTCATGAAAAATATGGTGACGGAACAAGCATAGACAACGGAGCTATAAATTCACAAATTGAGGCTTTAAAGGCTGCTTTTGAATCGGGAACATCTGCAACAAAAGATAATACAAAAGCGATTAAGGAAGCCAAAACGTATCAAGTAGAAGCGCCAATTGGTCAAGAGGTTGTAAACATAGCGTCGAGGCATCCCGAGGGAGAACAATGGATGTCACCGCTTGTCGAGGATGCCCGCGTACAATGCGCCGCTTTTGTTTCCGCGTTGTATCAGGAAGCAGGCATACAAGGGTTGAACTCAATTAACGGGAATCAGCTTGTAAATCAGTTCGGTACGGCCTACCACACCGCGGGAACGGGATACGTTCCGCAGGAAGGCGATATGATAGATTGGAAAGACCATGTCGGAATCTATGCCGGAAACGGTGAGTATATAGCGAGAAATTCGACCGGCGGAGTGCATCGCGGCAGCATGTCGGAAGCAAATCAATGGTTCGGTAATCCGCTCGGCTACGGATCGATAGGTGAATACACCGGAGGCAAAACAGTAACACTTACGACTGATGAAATCGGTAAAAAAGCCAATGAGGCATTGAAACGGTTAAATCAGGCTAAAGAAGAGGCAATCCGGCTGTTTTCGACGATGCAGGAATCTATAGACAGTGAAACCGAAGGCGCATACATGTCCGGTATGAACAAACTGGCGGAAGACATCAGACAGAAGCAGGAAGAGATTAATAAGCTATCTAATGCCGGTATTCCGAAAGACGCGGTAGAACAACTGCAAAAACAGCTCAGCACATACGGAACGGTTATGAAGCAGAAACTGACCGACACGTGGACGGAAAGCTGGAACAAAATCAAGACCGAAACAAAGCAGATAGGTGCAGAGCTCACTGGAGACTTTAAAGCACTTGCAGATGCCGAATATGAAGCTACAGTTAATGCGCTCAACAAAGAGAGAACGGAACGTTTAAAAGAAGTCTCTAAAAACAAAGAAGATAAAGAAGCGATGGTGGCTGTCGAAGAATGGTACACTGCTAAGACCGCTGAAGCTGCAAAGAAACGTACAGATGCATATAGAGAGTCGTTTGAAAAGCAGGCAAAATACGCAATAGATAACCATCGTTCAGATCTGCTTAAGGCATTAACGAGTAGCCGCGACGGACAAGATTATATGAATTGGAAAGGACAGACAGAAGCCCTCGAAACGTATTTGAGCATCTGGAAGACCGGGCACGAGTCAATGCAGTCGCAGATTGCAGAACTTGCGGAGAGCTCAACTGATAAATTCCAGGAATTTTTCCAAAACATTTTGACAGGATCAGAAACACTTGGAGACTCGCTGTATAATCTCATCACAGGAATCGGAGAAACAATATTACAACAGATTACGCAACAGTGGGCGGGGCGGTTGACAGAATCTCTATTCGGCGGCAGCCTGCTTGGCGGAAATAATAACAACAATAATAGCGAAGGCGGAATATTTGATAACGGTATGAATACGATGTTTGATGCGTTCAAAAATAACCTAAGCGCGTCTAATGTAGCATTAGGGCTTTTCTCCGGCAGCACACAAAAAGGCGGAATGGTCATGGGTGCATACAACGTCATCCAAAATGCCATTAATACGGGCACAAAGCCGACAGAAGTCGGGGCAACCGTTACTGCTACAGGTGCTTTAGCGGCATTTACTACAGCAGTCGGTGCGGCTACTGTAGCACTGCAGCTTATGTCTGCAAAGTCGGGGTTCGGATTTGGCATGTTTGGATTTGCGACCGGTGGACCCATCAGCGGTCCAGGGACGGCTACATCAGATAGTATTCCAGCTTGGTTGTCTAATGGTGAGTACGTTCTCAATGCTGACGCTGTCCGAAAAGTAGGATTACCGCTGCTTAATGCAATCAATTCAGGACGTATGCCTCGTTTCGCAAAAGGCGGGGCGGTAAAAACTGCAGACATCCGGAATGTAGAGTCAACAACAATCACAAAAGGCGGGAACAGATCAGTACATTTGGATATCAATACCCTTGATGCCGCGTCGTTTGCGGATTTCTTACGTAATGGCGCCGTAGACGAAATTCGGAAAGCATTTTTTGAAGAAGATTTGAATTTTGCTGGAAATAGCGGGGTGTTCTGATGATACTTAGGAAATTCCCGGAGGATCTTAACGGACTGGCTTGGGAAAGTATAAAATCAATGAATTGGAATACAAAAGTACAAAAATCGGGAAGTGGTAAAGTGCGTACGCTTACAACACAGTTATTGCCGAACTGGACGATAGAAACGAAATTCCAGATATTGACCGATGAACAATATAGAAAGCTGCTGGGATTTGTAGCGCTGTTAAAAGGCGCACATATCCCTTTTTTGTGGCTTGATCCGGAAGACTACGAGGAAAAAGGAATCCAATTGCCGTTGATCACGAACGGAACATATCAAGCCGTTATGAAGATGGGCGACTATGTAGAACCTGTCGAGTATATCGAAAAAGTGACGGTATATGTAGACGGCGTGAAACAAGCAAGCAGCGCATATACAGTTACCGGCGGGACGGTGAAATTCAAAACTGCACCAGTAAGTACGGCAAAAGTTACAGCGGACTATACATACTACTGGAAAGTTATGTTTGCAGATGACGGAATAGATATTGAACGGCAGTATCTTAACATCAACAAGTCTAAAACCTTTAAGCTGGAGGTAGTCCGATGAAAACAGTGAATAAATCTCTGGAGACATATCTCGAGACAGAAAAGAAGATTACTTCTTGCGATTTATATGAGCTTGTCTTAGATAACGGTAACAAGTACTACTACGCCGATACCGATATAGATATATCTTTTGGCGGGCATACGTATTTGCACAACGCATTGCTGATTAAAAGACAGCAAGTCAAAATCCATGATCGCGTGGTAGTTGATACAATGACCGTTACCGTCCAGGCGGATATTAACGACAAACTGGAAGGACTGCCGTTCTTACGGGCGGCGCACAGCGGAATACTTGACAGAGCTAAGCTGTATCTCCGTCGCTGCTTCTTTCGTGATCAGTCAGTCGTGGGCGCGATTGACCTGTTCGGCGGAAATGTAGAAGTCAAATCAGCAGGCGGCATCAAGATTGAATTGTCTGTCAAAGCCGAAACGCAGGGGCTCAACATGGAATTTCCTGTCCGCAGGTACTATCCGCAAGGAAGCTACACGACGAATGAAGACGGCGTTATTTACAGCAAAGAAACGGATGCCGCGACGCTGATTGCGCCGTTTGTACCACGGCGAGAGGTGCTCATATGACAGACGGTGAAAAAATAGCGAAGGCCGCCGCAGCATGGTTGGGCACGCCGCACATCAACGGTGCTAAAGTAAAAGGCCGCGGAGTAGACTGTGGCATGCTCCTGATTGGCTGCGTAGAAGACGCTGGACTACTAAAAAAGGATAGTATCCAGATTGAACCATACAGCAATGAATGGCACTTGCATCACAGCGAAGAATGGTTCTTGAGCTATGTGCAAAAATATTGCGATGAAGTAGAAGACATGCAGCCCGGAGATTTTCTGTTGTATCAGTTTGGACGGTGCATTTCTCACGGGGCGGTCTATGTCGGCAAAGGACGTGTTATACATGCTTACATCGACCGCGGCGTGGTCATGACAGACCTTTCTGATGTAATGTTTTTCGACGCAAAAGGCAGGAGCCGCTTGCGTGGAATTTACCGGTTTAACAGAAAGAAGGTGAGACGATGAGCTTTTTTCGAGGACGTACGACAACGACACGGGCGAATAAAATAAGTGAATTTACCGTCAATACCGCGGAATACGGCGCTGTTGTACCGGAAATTATCGGTACGGTACGCACCGCGGGAAATGTGATCTATTATGACGATTTCACTGCTCACGAACACCGCGAAACACACAAAGCGGGGAAAGGCGGCAGATCTAAGCAGGTCAGCATAACCTACACCTACACTGTAGCGGTCATTTTGGGACTTTGTGAGGGTCCTATTTCCGGAATCGGAAAAGTATGGATCGGTAAAAATGTACACAATTACCCGGCGGACGACATTCAGCTGACGCTGTTTGACGGGAAAGAAAATCAGCAGCCGTGGGCGTATACGCATGGCAAGCACCCGGACAAGGCGCTTCCGTATCCGGGACTTGCCTACATGGCCGGAGTTATTGATTTGGGCGATTCCGGCTCCATGCCATCGTATAACTTTGAAGTGAAAGGCAGGCTATTAGAGACCGGCGACGGTATCGACGTCAATCCTGCGGACTATATCAGATATGTCTTAGACAAAATCGGTAAAAAAGATATGCAGATTATCGGGCTGGACAACTACAGAAAATACTGTAAAGAGGCCGACCTTTTAATTTCCTCACCGCCGGATGAAGACGCGAAAGCCGCCCGGGAAGTTGTAAATGAAATTGCAAAACTGACCAATGCTTATGTGTTCTGGTCAAATGACAAGCTAAAAATTGTACCACTGGCCGATAGACCAGTAGGCAGCTGGGCACCGGACAAAACAGGCATTACAGACTTGACGTCGGATGATTTCCTGCCGCAGTCTGGAGGAGCTCTTGTAACTTACAAAAGAAAAGACAGCTCTGCGATCTATAATCAGTTCCCGGTAGAGTTTATCAACCGCGCAAATGGCTACGAAAAAGAATCAGTCAGCTATGAATTTACTGAAGACATCAAGAACTACGGCGTAAGAGCCGCAAGCGTAACGAACGCTCATTATGTCTACACGAAAGAACGGGCAGTTAAAATTGCCGAACAATTAGCAAGAAACAACAAGTACGAAAGAACACAATACACGTTCAAACTCGACTGGAGTTTATGCCGGCTGGAAGTTGGCGATTTAGTGCGGCTGACCGATGAAAATTCGGGGATCTTTGAACAGGTCGCAGTTATTAACGGCATCACAGAAGGTACCGATGGATGCCTGACCGTAACCGCTATATCAAGAGCACCGGGAGACTATCCTGCGGCAAAGTACAACGTACATGCAAACGACAGGCCGTACATCGATTACAACAAAACCGCGCCGGATACCGTGCCAGTTATTTTTCAGCCGCCTGCAGATCTTACAGTAGACGGACTGGAGCTGTGGATTGCCGCAAAAGGCAAAGCTGATGGCTGGGGCGGATGTACTGTGTACGTTTCTGACGATAACACAAATTATCGAACAGTTGGGCAAATTGCAGGCTCCGCGCGGTGTGGTAAATTAACACAGCCGCTGTCGCCGATGCCGAACCATCCATCGGGTAATCAAGTAATGGTAACCTGTAACGATCAGCTGCTTAGCGGTACGACACAAGACGCAGAACGCAAGAACACGTTGTGCTGGATAGACGGCGAGTGTATGAGTTACATCAACGCTACGCTGCAATCAAACGGCGCATGGCTGCTGTCGGGATTGTACCGCGGCCAGTGCAATACAACAATAAGAATGCACGCTAAAGATACAGATTTTGTCCGGCTGGATAATTCTGTGTTTAAAGTACCGTTTACAAAAGACGATATCGGTAAAAAGATTTACTTAAAATTCTGCTCATATAACATCTTCGGGGCAGGCAATCAGGATCTATCCGAAGTCAAAGCTTACGAGTACACATTAGCTCCGTACTACATCCCGCCGGTTACGAATTTAACCGCATATAACCGTTACAGACAGCTTGCGGACGGCGTGTCTCGTTATGATATCGTTGTCAGCTGGACGCCGCCGGAACTGCAGAGTTATCTGCAAGGTGACGTCTGGTACAAAACCAGCAATGGCCAAGCAAAAGATCTCGTCATAAAAGAGGGCACGAAAGGCTCTGAACTCGGTTTTGACGGAGAATGGACATTTGGTGGTAGCGGAAAAGATCAAGTCGTCATTCCGCAGGCTGTCGTCGGGGATACCTACCTGATCGCGGTCTGCACAAAAGATGAATGGGGCGAAAGTACAAGTCCGGACACATCTCCGCAGCTAAAGATCATTGTCGCACTCAAGACAGAAATCCCGAACACACCCGACGGATTCGGTGTAGACTTCGGAGCGGCTTGCACGGCAAATTGGAAAGAAGTCACGAATACTGACGTTGCATTTTACGAAGTCCGGACGGACGACAATGCCGGCGCTGAAACATCGGGACTGTTAGCACGGACGAACAACTTATCCGCTATACTGCCGCTAACTGAACGGAGCGGAAAGTTATATCTATATGCTAAGTCCGCAATCGGAAAATACTCCGCCCCGGCAATACTGCAGTATAACAAGCCGGTACCGAAGAAACCGAATCCGCCCGTACTCACAAGTACAATCGGCGGTTTCGGACTGACAGCTGAAGCGATTCCGAAAGATTGCACTGGGATGAACATTTACATCAATGGCACGGACGGGCAGAAAACAATCAAGACCGAAAATAATGTGTATAGTCACACATGTGGTGCAGGTATACATGACGTGTCTATTGCCTACTATGACCTGTTCGGAGAAGGCGAGAAATCCGGAGAGAGCCGTGTAGTCGTCAAGATCTCAATCAGTAAGGACATGATTGACGATGAAGCGGTAAGTCTTGCGAAAGTAGACGCGTTAGTTAAGCAAAAGCTCAACGACGGCGCAATCGCAAAGCAAGACGTAACGACCATTGTCTCAAATCTCGGAAATCTCATGCTTGCAAAAGCTAATTACAGCGCCATAGCTCAGATGACCGACGCAATCAATTTAAGGGTGCAGAAAGGAGATGTCATTAATCAGATTAACTTGTCACCGACGACTACGACGATTGCTGGCAAGTATCTACACGTAACGGGGGAGACCGTCTTTGATAATAACGTCATTGTCTCAAGAATGCTTGCAGCAAAAGCCGTTACAGCGGATAAATTGGCGGTTACGTCGTTATCGGCGATTACCGCAAATATCGGTAAACTGGAAACGGCAACAAGCGGAGCGCGTACGGTAATTCAAGATAATTTGATTGAAATTTTTGATGAGAATAATTTCAGAGTTATAGCGTTGGGGGTAAATGTGTAATGGCCATCGGACTAAAGATTTATCATCCGCAAAAAGGATTAACACTCGATATTACAGATTCACTGACCCGCATTCTCGGCAGTTTTACAGCCGACACACCGACAGGAAGCCGAACAATTAGCACTCAAGATAACGATAGATTATTTGTGTTTTTTGTGCCGGAAACGGCGGAGTATACAGCACCAATGCAGATAACGACATCGAGTAATCAAATTAATTGGGTGTATCGCGGTGATTTTGATGGTACACATAAACAAAGGATATACTATGGCACTTATTAATTTCTTGGAAATTTACAACGCAGATCGTCACCTTATTATCAACAATAAGTATAAAAATTTGCGGTTGCTGAAAGTAGATAAGCTGCCATCTCCGGCGGGGGTGAGCGGAGACGGAAGCAACTGGAGATACTGGGAATATGAAATAGACTTTAATATGAATTATATTCCGGCAATCTATTGCGCCAATTCTCAATATTACGTTACAGCTGAGGTAAACGGCGGAAAGATGACTATTCAGGCGCACGCTCCGGCGTCTGTTTCGATGACGGCGGAACAGGTACACGACGCCGTTACATTGTATATATTTACCAAGGAGGCTGATTCTGATACATCGGGGGCAGGGTTGTTCATCTGGGATCCAGAAACAAGAAAACTTGTTTTTAACAGTAAAACGCCATATCTCCGTGTTGTCGGCAGTCATATTAAATCGGAGATATCAACAAATGACGCAGCAGGATTGGCGGCTGTTATGCCGGAAACAAATTTTCCGTGTGCGAAAGTTGCGGCGATTATGTTCTCTATGCACGAATTTCAAAAAAGCACCCCGCAGGTTGTGATTCATAGCTCATTAAAATTGAACTGGTTAAGCCCAAACCGTATAAAAGCATACTGGTTGGCCAATGGTGCAATTTTCAATCCCGGTGGCGATATACACATACCGGGCGGAGTATTCAGAGCGACTTGTATCTTGTTTGTTAATGTCACAGGTTATTAAAAAGGAGAGAAAAATCATGAAAAGAAACTACATTGTAAACGGCAAAGTGTCCTATCCGCAAAATGACGGAGTTTTAACGACATTCAGCTTTCACAATCCGGAAACAGGCGAAATGCTGACGATACAGACAACGTCGCAAGAAGAAACCGATGAACTGAACTACGGCGATACCGTCACGTTGGAAATCAAAAAAGTCGAGGTATCCGAATGAAACCGCAGACATTTCAGCATCCAGAAATTCGTGATGAAAACGACAACATCATACAGCCCGGGGTATTCGGAAAAAACACACCGTTTTGCACAAAAAACAACGACGGTATCTTAGACTACATTGCAAATGATCTTGAGTATCTGTATAAAAACGGGGGCAGCGGTGGCGGACAGGGTATTCAAGGCCCTAAAGGAGATCCGGGGCAAAAAGGGGCGGACGGAAAAGATGGAACTGCTGCGACAATCAAAATCGGAACGGTAACAACAGCGGCACCAGGCACGAACGCTAAAGTTACGAATACGGGGACAGCTAATGCGGCGGTGTTTAACTTCTCAATCCCAAAAGGTGAGAAAGGAGAAAAAGGAAATACGGGAATACAGGGTCCGCCGGGCCCCGCAGCGGATTTATCGCAGTATGTGAAGAAAACAGATATTTTTGATGGGAACATGATTAAATTGCCAAATGGGGCAAAGATTGGAGTAGAGTAATGGACAAGTTAAAAATCATCAGACCGAATGGCGAAGAAGAAATCGCAGAATTGACGACGGATAAATCATTAGTCGGAAACAATTACTTGAAACTGGATATCGGCGGCGTGCCGCATTACGCAAAAGTCGGAGATGTCATCGAGACGCACGCGTACACATTTAACGGTGTTGACGGGAAAAAATACTACATCAAAAAGGAGATAAAAGCGGAAGAAAACGAAGAGTCTATCGAAATCACAGACAGCTATCAGTTCAACGTTGCGGATGGCATTACAGTAATTAAAATATCGGACAACGTGAAAGATAGATACATTAAGGTGTCTTCGGGAATGTCTATTTCCGTCGAGTTCGTTTGGCTGCACGTCGGAGTTGATTACCGATGGAAAATTATAAATGATGAAGATGATATCACGGTATGGGGGACTACAACTCTAAGAAATAAATACATGAAAATCAGCTGGTCAGGCGAGATAAACAAGCATGAGACTGACGCGGATTTAACGGATTAAACGAGGAGACATCATGACGTTCTTTCAAAATCTCAAAAGAAAAATAAAAAAATATAATAAACCGCCTATCTGGTGGGGCGGATTCGTTACCTGCGTTTTTGTCTTAGATTTGATTGATTTTGCGGAATACTTCTGCCGAACAAGCATTAATCTCTTAGACAAATGGGAGTCGAAGACAGTCGTAAGCGTTATTCTGATGTACATTCTTTCGTTCATCAACAGTTCATACGGCATAGTGCTCAATGCGTACTTCTGGCTGATTATCATCGACATCAGTACACGCTGGCTGGCGATCGGGTATCAGTATTTAGTAGATAAAGGGATGGATCCGAACTACTTAACGACACGAGAGAAACTGTACGGCATCGTTCTGGCGTTCAGTGCAAAACGCTTAAAATCGAAAATTATGCTGTGGGGATTTTTAACAAAATTCATTCTCTTTACAATTCTCATTCTTACAGCTTCACAGATTGATACAGTCTTGTCGGCAATAGAAATACCGTTGTCGTGGCCAGTGCTTAAATTTATGTTTGGGTACATCTGCTACAACGAGATACTGTCGATTTGTGAGAACTTGAGAGACGCCGGGAATCATCACATAGACAAGCTGATAACGCTGCTTGATAATAATATTTTTGCAAAACTCAAGAAATAACCGCTAAATAGCGGTTATTTTAGATAGGAGGTATTTATGACAATAGCCGAATTTAAACAAGAGCTCATTGATAAAAGAGATTATTTTTATCAATTCCCGTGGCCCGCGACAACTTACGGACATTGGACAGCTGGGCGGTATTTTACGACGTTTAGAGATTATCATTTTAATGTTGACGGAGACGGCGAAATCATCTACACAAGACCGATCGATGAGGTACCGAGGGCGACATATCACAGGAACACAGGCAGTATTGCTATTGCTTTATGCTGCTGCTACAATGCAAGACCGAATGACTTAGGTGAATATCCGCCGACGGAAGCGCAAATCGAAACGCTGGCAAAGATGTTTGCGGTCATTGCCGAGGTTTTTGACAATCCGATTGATCGTGAGCATTTCATGACGCATGGCGAGGCCGCGAATGACGACGGTTACGGGCTGTACAGCGGAGATCCTGACTGCCGCTGGGATTTAGAGCAGCTGTGCGATCAGGACGAGATCGGGACCGGCGGAGATATTCTCCGCGGCAAAGCACAGTGGTATTTAGAGAACGGGGTATGAAAAATGAACTATCAGGAAAAAGCAAAACAGATTGTTATCGATTACTACAATGAACATGTAGAAAAAACGGACAATAAAAAATTGACAGAAAGTGAAGTTTTTATTGTATGGTTTAGTAAAACATTGCAGAACTGGAAAGCGTTGATAAGCACGACAATATCCGATGGAATGTACTACGAAGTCACATACAATGGTGACAAAAAAGAAACATATCTTGATGCATATAAAAAGTGGGAAAATGTTTGTGTAAAAAATGTGGAGGACTGATAATGTGGAAAATAAGAAAAGGGCTTATTTTATCGGCGGTATTGCTTTCTGTGTGGTTGTCGCCATTATTCTGTGGTTCGCATGCGCAGGCAGAAGCACAGTACACGATCTCCGAAACGGATCTAACGACATTAGAAACGAGCTTGAATCAGCTCAAGATAGACAGCGAGAAGAAAGACAAGCTGTTGATACAGCAGCAGACGCAGCTGACCGAAGCACAGAAGCAGTTGAAAATAGTCAACGAACAACTGAAGAAATCAAAAGTATTGAACGAACAGACAGAGAACTCATTGAAAATTGCCAGAGAATCATTCAACGAATACGAGAAAGAGGCAGAACGGAAAGTAAAGATTAAAACAAAGCAGCGAAATATGTGGATTATTGTCAGTGCGGTAGCCGTGGGAGCGGCAATCTCCCGGAGGTGATCCGATATCTACGAAACGGGGCGGGAAACCGCCCTCTTTTTTTTATTGCACGAATTAATTTATAGTGGTATTATATAGACGTCAGAGGGAAACCTCTGTGGGTTTAAATAATCTGAAAAAGAAAAAGGAAATGGAGCAGGGAGAAATCCTTGCTCTTTTTCTGTTGCACTGTATAAAAAATAATTATAATAAAATATCTTGAAAATGTATTGACAAATCAAATATGATATTGTAATATATAATCAAGAAAGGGAAAGAACCCCTACAGATTATTTAAACCACAGGAGGAAAACAAAATGAAGTACGAAGTAAAAATGAGTTGCGGACACACAGAAACAATCCAGTTATTCGGGAAAACAGCAGACCGGGAAAGAAAAATTGAATGGCTTGAAAGATACGGACTCTGCGAAGAATGTAAAAAAGAACAAGTCGCAAAAGAAATTAAAAAGGCAGAAGAAGCCGGACTTCCGGAACTCGAAGGATCGGAAAAGCAAATTGCTTGGGCGGCAAAAATCAGAAATGGATTCATGCCAAAAGCAAAAGAAGCCTTAGAAAGAAACAGTAAAGCACCTTTCGCCAAAGATTGGTATGATTGGTTTATTAGCCAAACAAAGGCTTCCTACTGGATTGATATCAGAGATGATACTATCCGCGAAATTGTAAAGAACTGGTACGAAACCGTCTATGCGAAAAAGGAGGCATAAAAAAATGAAAATTGCAATTACGGACAGAAATAACGAAATTAAGGATCTCAATTACCGAAAAAACGGACTTGACATTACAGAAGACTTGGTAGGATTCGGCCCGATGCCAGCGTACAATGATGAGGTTGACGCCTATGAAATGAGGGAAGATGAGTATAACTGGTGGGAAAACCTCATTGCGATGCAAGAACGCTGTGATGAAATGGAAGAAGAAATTGATGATCAAGACGCCATTGAAGATATGAAAGAACAGTGTGGAAATACCGATCTTGAAGACAGCATAAGACAGTATAAGTATCTGCTTGAAGAATATATTGAGAGCAGAAAGGAGAATGAGGATGAAAGAAAATAAAACGGGCTGGGGCGGGCGCCGTAAGGGCGCAGGGGCAAAAAGAACACTGCCTCCGGGCGCCCGGGTGCGGTCCGTCAAGATGACGGATGAAGAATTATTGAAAATTAAAAAAGTTTTAAATGAATCAAGGAGGAATAAAATGTTTAAATTGTATGGAATGCAAGACGTTAAAAAAGGTATTTTGTTCAATATCGAGGGGAGCCCGAACGGAGTGATCGCCGTCGCCACCGCATTGAAACCCGGATTGAATGAAAGGGTGGAGCTTGTCGATGAGAGATTCAGGACAAGATTCAATGTTTATGTAAGCACCGAACCGCCCGCCAATTCTCGGGTAAAAAAATCAATGATCGGTGAAACTGTTCTTATCGGCAGCGGCAACGATCTAAACGATTTGAAAGAAATAGAAACCTACGAATTGGTCAGAATCAACATATATAAAACTTCCGACAGGATTTATGTCCATGTAGAAGAGTTGGACACGGGGGCGATTACAGTAAACGGAGAAGGTACAGACTGGGACATCGAAGAAAACAACGGACGTTTCAAGAATATCAATGACTATATCGATTGCTTTGTTCAGAATAAAGAAAATGTAAAATCTGTAAAAAGGATCTCTAACGATACGATAGAGATCGTGTGGTACGACGAGGAGTTTAAAGGCTGCATGGTGTCAAAGCATAAGTTTTGCGTGACGAAAGATCTAATCGGAACAGTCACGCTCGATATGGACGTCGTGAGAAAAAATGATGCGGATAAAGCGTAATACAAAAAGAGCGATATCATTATCGCTCTTTTTAATCTTATGAAGACACGTTGTCAAAAATCCGTCAAAAATCGGCGAAATATGCTGAAACGTTTTGAAACGAAACACGGAATTATAAATACTAAAAATACAGCAATTACCGATGTTTGAAACATTTTGAATTATACTGAAATACCGCTAAATCATTACGCAATAGAAATGGAAGGACTTCTACTGTCCCGGGAGGAACCATGCGAAGGACGAAAATTATCTGCACTATCGGTCCGCTGTCGTTTTGAAAAAGGAAAAATTTTCGGGAGGACAGCCTTTGTGTCATCGCGGCAGGGGTCAGGCAGGGAGAAATAAACCGGCGGAAATCCTCTGCTACGAATATCATGCGCATTATGCAGGTGTAAAAAGAAAGGCTTGCGGCGGGAAACCGACCGCGGGCTTTTCCTGCGGAAGGGAGAAATTATGAAAATACTGCGGGCGGCCAATGCGGAAATTGCCATGCGGAGAATTCTGCAGGCTGCTGTTTCGGAAAAGGCGAGCGATGTCCATCTGGAACCGTGCCGTGAATTTGTCCTTGTCCGGTTCCGCATTGACGGAACTCTTACAGAAAGGTACCGGCTGCCCCCGGATATGGCGGCGGGACTGTCGGTGCGGGCCAAAGTCCTGGGCGGTATGGACGTGGGGGAAAACCGTATTCCCCAGGACGGAAGTTTTTCGGAAATCAAGGATGAAAGAAATACAGATTTCCGTCTTTCCGTGATGCCTTCAGTTTACGGGGAAACGATCGTCATACGGATTTTATCGGGGCAGATGGATTTCATTGAAAAGAATGAACTCGGGATGCTTCCCTTGCAGAAGAAAATATTCCGCACAAAAATAGGGAAGAAAAGCGGCATGATTCTCACTACCGGTCCTACGGGAAGCGGGAAAACATCGACGCTCTACGCGGCGCTGAAACTGGTGTGCCGTCCTGAAATCAGCGTGATTTCCGTGGAAGATCCCGTGGAGTACCGCATACCGGGAATCACCCAGGTGGAAGTGAATGAAAAAGCGGGCCTTACTTTTGAAAAAGGACTCCGTTCTCTTGTGCGGCAGGATCCCGATGTGGTGATGATCGGGGAAATACGCGACCGGGAAACGGCGGAAATTGCCGTACATGCCGCTCTTACGGGACATCTTGTCCTGTCTACGCTTCATACGAACGATGCCGTATCGGCGCCTGCCCGCCTGATAGATATGGGCATTCCGCCGTACCTGCTTTCCGCGTCGCTGTCCCTCATCATTTCTCAAAGGCTTGTGAAGAAACTCTGTCCCGCCTGCCGGAAGGAAATGGTCATTACAAGGGAAATGGCGGAAGAAAAGTTGTTTCCTGAAGTATTTATCGGGAGACGGGCATACATGGCAAAGGGCTGTGATCATTGCAGGGGGAAAGGCACAGACGGGCGGACCGGTGTTTTTGAAATGCTGGAAATAAGAAAAGAGGAACGGCGGCTGCTTCATGAAAACGCGGCAGCCGAAGAGTTTTCAGAATGCATGAGAAAACAGGGACAGTATTCCCTGAAGGAATCCCTTTTGCGGTTAATGGAAAGCGGCGCCGTCCCGCCTGAGGAAGCGGCGCTCTTATGGGAGTGACTATGAAACATATTGAACAGTGGCTGGCTCTTTACCCGGAGGCTACAGATATTCATCTTACGGAAGGCGGAAGGATTATTGTCCGTGAATATGGCGGACTTAAAGAATTGGAAGAAAGAGCGGAGAAAAGTTTTTTTGATATGCTTTTCCATTCCTGCCTTTCACCGGATAAACGAAAAGTGTATGAAGAAAAAGGCGCATGCGATACTTCTTTTTCCATAGGAGAAAATCGGTTCCGCCTCCATCTGTACCGGGCGGGCGGAAAAGACTGCGCGGCGCTCCGTGTGCTGCCTGTGCTTGACCGTGTGGAAAAAGATCCTGATGACAAATGGCTTGAGAAGATTGCAAAATTATCCTCCGGTCTTGTCCTTTTTTCAGGCCCTACAGGAAGCGGGAAAAGCACCACCATGGCAAGAGTACTGGAAGGAATCGGCAAGGAAAAAGCGCATCACATCGTGACCTTGGAAGATCCTGTGGAGTATGTCCTTTCCGCGGGGAAATCCCTTGTCCGCCAGCGGGAAATCGGTCGTGACGCGGTAAGTTTTGCCGAGGGTGTCCGCGAATCTCTCCGCGAGGATCCCGATGTCATTGCCGTAGGGGAAATGCGGGACAGGGAAACCATAGCGGCGGCGCTTACCGCGGCAGAAACAGGGCATCTCGTTTTGGGAACGCTCCACAACGGGCGCGCTCTGGAAGCCGTCGGCCGCATGGTGCATGTATTTCCGGCGGAAGAACAAAGCGAAGTGCGCCTGATTATTTCTTCCGTCCTCCGCTGCGTGTCGGCGCAAAGACTTTGGCGGATGGGAACGAGGACTGTACTGCTCCGTGAAATTCTGACAAATACCCCTGCTGTGGCGAACCTCATCCGCGAAGGAAAAGAAGCACAGGTCCTGTCCTATATGGAAACGGGTGTGAATGACATGCGCACTCTGCGCCAGGCGGCATACAAGGTAAAAGGCGTGACAGAAAAAGAACGAGAAGAACTTTTGCATTTGGCGGGAGAGTAAAATGGAGTTCCTTTATAAAGCGTACGCTGACAGCGGAGAAGTAAAGGAAGGAAGAGTGGCGGCTGCCGGCAAAAGAGAAGCGGCGGATGAACTCAGAAGCCGCGGGCTGCATCCGATGACCATCAGAAAAACGGGAGAAAAGAAAAAAGTGTCCCTTTTCAAAAGACGCCGTCTCGCCGATTTGGCGGAAGAATGGGAATCACTTCTTTCCGCGGGGATTCCCGTAACCGAAACTTTGGACATCCTTGGCGGCGGCCGGAGCGGGAAAGAAAAGATTCTTCTGGGCGAGATCAAGGCGACCATTGAAGCGGGGCACTCCATTGCGGAAAGTTTCGCGGGATCCCGTGCGTTTCCCCCTTTTTTTACTGCCCTTCTGCAGGTAGGCGAGCTGTCGGGAACGATTCCGGAACAGCTCCGCCTGGCCGCCGCGTGCTATCGCAAGGAAGAAGAATTTATTGCCGGTATGAAATCGGCGCTTTCTTATCCTGTTTTTGTTCTCTTCTTTTCCTTTCTTGTATTTGCACTGATTCTTACCGTCATCCTGCCGTCCTTTGCCGCGCTTTTTGAGGCCCTCGACATACCGCTTCCGGCGGTGACGAGGGCGGCGCTTGCTTTGGGCCTGTTCTTACAGGAAAAAGGGATTTATTTTCTTGTTGAACTCCTCTTGGGTGCAGTCGGCGGTGTCGTCTGGTTACGGAGTGAACGGGGAAAAAGAAGTACAGACACGTTTCTTTTCCGCTTCCCTTTTATCCGGAGACTGTACCTTATCCGTGTGACACTTGCTCTGTCGGCACTTTTGAAAAGCGGGAAAACCTTGTCTGACGCCCTTGCCGATATAGCGGACATAACGGATAACGGCGCTGTAAAAGAAGAATTGCTGAAAATAAAAAAGGATATAGAGCGGGGCGGCGATTTTGCCCAAAGCATGGAAAGATCCTTTGGCGATACCGCCCTTGCCCGCATGATCCATGTAGGAATGGAAAGCGGGCAGCTTCCTCTCTTTCTGGAGCGGAGCGCCCGCCTTATGACAGAGGAAACGAAAAGGAAACTGACAGGATTCAGAAAGATTCTGGAACCTTCTCTTTTGCTTTTTGTGGGTCTTGTAACAGCGGCAATCATATTTTCCGTCCTGCTTCCCGTTTTCAGTGCCGTGGGGACGCACATGGGCGTTTAGTATCGAAGGGCGGAAATTAAATTCCGGATGCCGGATATGGGATAAGATAAAAAGCTCTTTTCGGAATTTAAGTGCAGGGACAAAAATTTTCCTGTGGTTTGTGTTTATGACTTCTAATCATACTTTTGTTTTGCTATACTAAAAAATAAAGTATGATGAGAAGGAGGCGGGACGAGTGGGTCTTTCTGTACGCGAGATACTCATACTGGATTATTTTGACGGCAAACCGGTGCATGCAAAGATGCCGTCTTATCTGTATGCCACTTACGGCAGCGACGCCGATCTCTGTCTGGACCGCCTCTATGCTGACGGCTGGATCCGCGAAAGCACTCCCCGGGAAACGGTGAATATGCTTCCCGATAAGGCGCTTTCCGATTTCCTTAAACGATACGGCCTCTCCGGTGAAGGATCGCATACAGAACTTGTCCGGCGTGTAATCCATGAAGTTCCTGAAAAAAATTATAACCACGCTGTACCGAAAGTATACGTGCTGGAACCTAAGGGGCGTACCGAGGTGGGACGCCATATGGCGTATGTCCTGAATGTTCGTGAAAACTACGGACTTACGGAAGGAGAAATCGGCGAGTCCCGTTCTGCTCTGGCTCTGAAAGGGAATCCCTGTTCCGCCAGGGATATACTGGAGCGCGCTTTTCAGCAGAAGGTCTCCATCTATACCATGGCGGGAGAATGGTCGAAGCTGCGCAACCTGTACTATGTCATGGCAAACTTCCATCTTCGTGCGGAAGCGGGGGATAAGGCGCTCTCCTGCCTGTTCCTTGTCTTCTTCCTGGATATGTCGGGGATGGGGAATAGAAATACCGTTATTCCTTATGAAAACTTATTTCCTACCCAAAAGGGAATGATCCTTCTTTTAGATGAGGTGCGCCACAGGGAGAACATGACGGCGGAGGAAGTGAAGGCGGCATTTCTTTCTTCTGTTGCGCGCATGGCGCCGAGACTGCCGTTCTCTTATTTCTCCCCGCAGGTCATGGCGGCGCAATTGCTGGAACGTCTCCGCGGCGTTCCCTTTAATGGGGCGAAGTATATCGCGGAACGGAACGTGCCCGACCCTTCTGCCGGCGCATACCATTATGTCCCTTGGGGACGTGAGGAAGCCGGCAGCTTGAAAGAGGTGCCGAAATTTACTGTGCCGAAAATCATGGCGCCGCCCAGCCTGCGTATGCCGCCCGCTTTTACGCGGCCCGTCCCTTTTGAATCGACAGAAGCGCGGAAGCGGCGGGAAGAAATGGAAAAACGGGTGGTCCGCACTGTAGAGCGTCCAACGCCGGAGGAAAAAAAGGAAAAAGGTCTGCTTGTGAAATTGAGAAAATGGATATAGGAGAAACTATGGAAAAACGAATCCGCGTCGGCTGTTACGGCGCGAAAGGCTCCTATACCTATGAGGCCATGGAACGGCACTTCGGCGAGCGGGAGCGGGAAGAAATATTTTTCCCCCTCTTTGAAGATGTGACGAAAGCCGCTGCGGGAGGAATGATTGATTACGGCGTTGTACCCATTGAAAACTCCTCCACCGGGGGGATTACGGAAGTCTATGACCTTATCAGGGGCTGCGGCTGCGCCGTCGTCGGTGAAAAACTGGTGAAAATCGAGCACCACCTGCTGGGACTGCCGGGAGCGGAAATGGAAGATATCGATACGGTCTACTCCCATCCCCAGGGATTTGCCCAGTGCCGTCTTTTCTTCAATGACCATCGGGATTGGAAATTGAAACCTTATTTTTCCACATCCCAAAGCGCGGAACGTGTTTCAAAGGATGGAAAGAAAAATCAGGCGGCCGTAGCAAGCCGGACGGCAGCGAAGCTGTATGGGCTTTCCGTACTGAAAGAAAATATCTTTTTTAATGAAAACAATTACACCCGTTTCTTCATCATCGCACCGAAAATGGAAATATCCGATAAAGCGGATAAAATCACTCTCGCCATTTCCGTCAGGCATGAACCGGGCGCACTCTACCATGTGCTGGGATACTTTTTCTACGGCGGTATGAATATGACTCATCTGGAATCCCGTCCGCTCGAAGGGAAACCGTTTGAGTATTTCTTCCACATCAATGTCATGGGTTCGCTGAAAGATCCATCAAATACGCGGACACTGGAGGGGCTGTCTTCCATGTGCAGTTATTTTAAAATTCTGGGAAACTACGAATCGTGTGGCAGATGACAGAAGTAAAATGCGGGATGAAAGATAACAGAAAGGCAGACATCAGGAGACCGATGTATGATGCGGACCTTCTTCTGGTATGAAAAGGACCTCTTTTACTGGGCATTTGGTTTGTCCGGCAGAAGAGGTCCTTTATCTTGAAATCTTCTTTTGTTTAATCAGAAGGCGGCTTTGATGGCGCCGTTGTATTTCTTCTCGATGAAATCTTTGGATTCCTGGCTGGTAAGGGCTTCGATCAGTTTTTTGATTTCAGGGCGGTTTTCATCTCCTTCACGGACAGCGACAATGTTTGCGTATGGGGAATCGCTGCTTTCGGTGAAGATGGCATCTTTCGGATTCAGTTTCGCTTCCAGGGCAAAATTGATATTAATAACGGAAATATCAGCGTCTTCCAGCGAGCGGGGGAGCTGTGGCGCCTCCAGTTCAGAGAATTGAAGATTCTTTTTGTTTTCTGTGATGTCCTGCGGTGTAGCGGTGATGGGTGCACCGTCACGGAGCTTGATGAGCCCCGCAGACTGGAGCACGAGGAGCGCGCGGCCGCCGTTGGTAGGATCGTTCGGGATAGCTACACGGGCGCCGTCAGGAAGATCTTTCAAGTCTTTAATCTTTTTGGAGAAGACGGACATCGGTTCCAGATGGATCGCTCCTGCGGAAACGAGTTTCAGATTTCTTGACCGGGCGAATTCATCCAGGTACGGTTTGTGCTGGAAGTAGTTCGCGTCAAGGTTTTTGTCGTTCAGCGCCAGGTTCGGCTGTACATAATCGGTAAATTCGATGATTTCCACATTGACACCTTCTTTGGCAAGCTTATCTTTTACGGCGCCGAGAATTTCAGCGTGGGGGACGGGAGACACGCCCACTTTGAGAGTGACCGCCTTGCTGTCTTTCGGAGCGGGAGCCGCCGATTTTTTGTCATCGCCGCAGCCTGTGATAAACCCTGTGAGTGCCAATGCGGCAACGGATGCGATGATTGTCTTTTTGAATTTCATGAAAAATTCCTCCTTTGATATTCTTGCTTAAAAAATTGTAATAAAAAATCTTCCGTCCAATAAGGGACGAAAGATCGTGTTACCACCCAAGTTCATTTGCGCGTCACCGTGCAAACCTCTGTAGGTACGAGGGAAATCCTGATACCGCAGCTCTGTAACGGGAGCGCCCGGACTGCTTAATGATTCGGCATATCCGGCTCAAAGACCATGTTCGGCAAACTTCCTGTACTTCCTTTCACCTTGCGGAAGCTCTCTTTGACATTCGTTTTGCTTACTCTTCTTCTCATTGCCTGTGATTAAGTTGTGCCTACTATAGCATTTTCTTTCGGCAGATGTCAAGCGGAAAAAATAATCTGCGAAATATATTTTACGCTGCGGTATTTCCCGCGGGGCGGTTTCCGAGGCAGCGTACGGGCGCAGTGGAAATACATTAATAAAAAAGCAGACCTGCTGCGGCAAGCCTGCTTATGTTTTGCCTGGCCCCAAAGGGCATGGTGGAGACGAAGAGGATTGAACTCTCGACCTTACGGATGCGAACCGTACGCTCTCCCAGCTGAGCTACGTCCCCATGAAAATCAGTCCCTGAAAAGGACAAATCAATTATAGCACATGATTCAATTTTTTTGCAGTCCCGTATGATTTATACTGTTGATTTAGCACCGGCATTGCCGTGCGTACCTCGGCGGTTCTTTTACCGCATGGATGAAAAGGCGCCGATGGGGCTGCCGGATGATGACTGGGGAGGTTCTTACCAGTCGATCCAGGTGAGAGCTTTTTCCAGCTGGTAGAAAGATTTCCCGTCCCAAAGGATGTCTTCGGTGAGGTGGTTGATGCAGTCTTCTTCCTCATCAGATGCGTAATGATAGACGAGCTCCATGAAATCTTCAAACGGTTCTTTTGTCCAGCGGTATTTCTCTATGCTCACCCGCCACCTCTGCTGGCCGGGATGGTACACAAGTCCTGAAAAATGGTAGACATATCCTTTGTGGCGTACACTGGCGCTGCCGTCCATGAGATAATCGATAAATTCGTCCGCGTCTCCGCCCTTCATAGTGCCTCCTTTTTAATAATACAGCTTTATTATACTATATTTGTTTGTCTTATTTCTGTCCTGTGCTATAATGAGTTGATCTATTGATAAACGAAACGGAAATTTGTTCCGGCAGTTGTCCATTCTGAGCACCAACTATAAAAAACGGGAGGAAACATGAAAAAAGCAATTATATTATCCAGCGGCGGTGTGGACTCGACAACTTGTCTCTCCGTGGCTGTAAATGCACTGGGAGCAGAGAATGTCAGCACTGCTTCTATTTTTTATGGACAGAAGCATAAAAAGGAATTGGATGCCGCAAGAGCGGTGGCGGCATATTACCATGTGCCTCATTATGAATTTGATCTGGCGCAGATCATGCAGTATTCCAATTGTTCTCTTTTGTCCCATTCGACGGAGAGTATTGTACACAAAAGTTACGGTGAGCAAATTGCGGAAAAGGGGGCGGGAAAGGTATCTACGTATGTTCCTTTTCGGAACGGCCTCATGATTTCTGTAGCGGCAAGTCTGGCAGCCGGCATTTATGAAGAGGAAGAGACGGATATTTATATCGGCGCCCATGGAGATGATGCGGCGGGAGAAGCGTATGCCGACTGCTCGCCCCGGTTTCTGAAAGCCATGGGGGAAGCGGTTGCTGTCGGAACATACGGCAAGGTGCATCTGGTTTTTCCTTTTGCTGATAAAAATAAAACCGGCGTCGTGGCGGAAGGGCTGAAACTGGGAACGCCCTATGAACTGACATGGAGCTGTTATGAGGGGGGAGACACGCCTTGCGGCGAATGCGGGACCTGCATAGACAGGGCGAAAGCGTTTGCTGAAAACGGGGTGGAAGACCCGTGGAACGGAGGGAAAGGATAATATGTTTACAGTAACGAAAAGAATGGAAATCAGCGGAGCGCACTTCCTGCGTCTGAACTATGAAAGCAAGTGCACTTCACTGCACGGGCACAACTGGATCGTGACTGTCACCGTGCAGAATGATAGGCTTGATGAAAACGGTATGGTGGTAGATTTCACGAAGATTAAGGATATCGTTAATCTTTTTGACCACCGGTGCGCTAACGATATCATGGAAGGATTGAACCCCACGGCGGAAAATATGGCGAAGTGGCTTTGCGACCGCATTCCCCACTGTATCCGTGTGGCGGTGCAGGAAACAGAAGGAAATACAGCGGTATATGAAAAATAAGTTTTCCGTGGCGGAAATATTTGACAGCATTGAGGGAGAGGGAAAACGGACAGGGTATATGGCGGTATTCGTCCGGTTTGCCGGCTGCAATATCCGCTGTACATACTGTGATACGGCGTATGCTTTAAAAGAGTCTGACGCGGAAGAGTTTCTTACGAAAGAGGAACTCTTAGGCCGTATCTGTTCCTATCCCTGGAAGCGGATTACTTTTACGGGAGGAGAACCGCTGCTTCAGCCGCTGCAGGAAATCTGCGACATCCTCGGGGAAGAGGGGTATGAAATTAATATAGAAACGAACGGCGCAGTTCCGCTTTTGGCGCGCCGTCCCCAAAATCTTTTTTATACGATGGATTACAAATGCACAGACAGCGGAATGAAGTCTTTCATGCGGCTGCCGAACTTAAAGGAATTGACGGAGGACGATGTTCTGAAATTCGTCGTCTCCTCGAAAACGGATTTGGAGGATATGAAGGAAATCATTATAAAGTATTTTCCCCGGGGCGGTCCGAAGTTTTATGTGAGTCCCGTGTGGGGGAAAATAGAGCCGCGTGAATTGGTCGGATATGTAAGAAAAGAAAAACTGGCAGAAGTCTGCGTGCAGGTACAGCTCCATAAAATTATCTGGGAGCCGGACAGGAGAGGGGTCTGAAATGGATCAGAAAAAATTGGAACAGGCAGCGCGCCTGATTATAGAAGCAGTCGGGGAAGATCCCGAAAGAGAAGGGCTTTTGGAAACGCCCCGCCGCTTTGCGGAAATGGTGGCCGAGCAGCTGGCCTATGCGGCGGTGCCCAATGAAGAAATCGCCCGCGCTTTCGATAAGACATTTTCTTCTCCTGAAAGTGACATGGTAGTGGTGAAAGATATTTCCCTCTTTTCCCATTGCGAGCACCATATCGCCCTCATGTACAATATGAAGGCGGCTGTGGGATATATTCCCAGAGGGCGCGTCATCGGACTGTCAAAAATTGCCCGCATCGCCGATGCCGTCTCTAAACGTCTCCAGATCCAGGAACGGATAGGAGCGGATATACGGGATATCATGGAACGGATTACCGGTGCCGGGGATGTGATCGTTCTTTTGGAAGGGGAGCATTCCTGTATGACGGCACGGGGGGTCAGAAAACCGGGGACGCTTACAAGGACGATTTCCGCATCCGGACGGTTCAGGACAGACGGGAATTTGCGCAAAGAATTTCTTTCCCTGGCGAAGTAATGGAGGCCGATTCCTGCTCGTGGTTCGTTTCAAAGAATAAAATTTAATTGTTTACTCATTTTTGGTATAATGCGGATATGGAGAAGATAAAAAAACAACTGCAGATAATTTTATATGTATGGGTATGGCTCCTTTCTTTTTCCGTGGCGGACGCGGCGGAGGCCATTACTGATGAATACTGGATAACGACGGCGGATCGGGGGAAGATTGAACAGCGATACCGCAGCCTCGGTATATACGAAGTGGCAAAGAAGACCGTTTCAAGAAAAGAAGAACAGTACGGAAATTATACTTACCGCGTGTGGTATCCGAAACGGCTGGAAACGGAAAACCGGAAATGGCCCATGGTATTTCTTTTGAACGGGACGACCTCGACCTGTGATCTTGATGAGCCGATTTTTGAACATCTTGCCAGCTGGGGCTTTATTGTCGTGGGCAATACGGACAGAAATACGGGACTCGGGTACTCGGCGGAATGGGGACTGGAACTCATGGACAAGCTGGCGGCGGACAGAAAAAGCGTGTTTTTTCAAAAGATCGATGAGGAAAATCTGGGGATCGGCGGCCACTCCCAGGGAGGCGTCGGCGCGGTGAAAACGATTTTATTCCGAAAAGGCGGCGGACGTTTTAAAACAGTTGTCACTGTTTCGGCAGTGACGGAATCATTTGCGGACAAATTAAAAATGAACAGCTGGAAATATGACGCTTCTGCAGTCAATGTGCCGTGGTTCATGGTGAGCGGCGACAGGCTGGATGACCGTCTCATTACACCGCTTCCGGATATGGAGAAGATATTTCAAAAGGCAAAGACAGCGATGGTCATGGGACGGCGTTCCCATGCGGACCACAGCCATGTGCAGGCCGAAGCGGACGCTTATGTGACGGCATGGTTCCGCTGGCAGCTGGCAGGGGATCGGTACGCGGCAAAAGCATTTCTTGGAAAAGACGCGGAGATACTCACAAATAAGGGGTGGAACCATACGGCAAGAAAGAATTTATAAGAGAGGCGCAGAAAAATATTTTTCTTGCGGGGAACTCTCTTTTTTTGTACGATGAAGTCAGCGAGGTGTATGATGAAAAATAAAGAAGAGACCGTTTTAATTACTGCTGTAGACAATGGAAGCACGGTAGAATTGGAAATCAATACGACGCTGCCCCACGAAGAAACAAAGGAAATGCTTGCCGGCGCGGTATGTGCCGTTTATGGCATTTCTGATTTCCATGAGGGGGATGTGGCGTCCTTTTTGGAAGCGCTTGCTGATGAATACAGAAAAGAAGAGAGGTCTCCCCATTCTCCCCTGGTGAATTGAAGCGGGAAGCGCTGTACGGAAGAATCTCTCCCGCATGGTTCCCGGGGAAAGGAATCGGCGGTCTGGCGGCGGAAAAATTGAAAACCGGCGGTAATCCGCTGCTGATGGCACGCGGTAAAAGAGGAGGCGGATCGTGGGAAGAAAAGAATATCTTGAAAGCATGGGTGTCCGGGCGGCCCGGCGCGCTTTCTTTTCCTATACGACCGAGCCGGAGGGAAGTTACAGCATCCACCGCGTATTTATCCGATTCCTCGAAGTGAACCGTATGGATATGGGCCAGGCGGAGAAGCCGAAGGCGGCCGCTTTCCTTACGGATTATATCCTGCTCCGTATCTATGTGGCGAAGTATGTCCTTGCCGGATATGCAGAAACCTATGCGCCGCTCTTGGATTTGTTCTGCGGTTTTGAAAAAGTGGAAAAGAAATTCTCCCTGTTTATGGAACGGGAAACAGCGCCCGGCCATGGCGCGGAACGAAAGTTTCTGCCGCCTGATCTGCGGAGACGCTATGATGAGCGCGGCATGCGGAAAACTATCGAACTTTTTGACAGTATCTCACGGAGGTATGAAGAAAGGGAAGACACGCCGGAACGGGTTATGAAATGTATCGTTGACGAATGCCTTTCCACGATCGCCATACGGAATGAAATATCTTTATCGGCGCCCTCCTTTTGGTTTTTTACCAGAGAAATGAACGGGTACATCAGGTATCTGAACCGTTTTTACAGCGGCCTGATTCCGCCGGCAATTCACGAAAGAATAAAAGCGCCCATGATGGAAGAAGAAACGCGCAGTGATGCTGATGAAGAAAGCGGCGGGTTTAATTATGAACGCGCGGCATACATCATTTTTGCCATTGCCGGTGTGATCTGCGCCCTTATCGCGGCAGGCTCAAGATAGTTTTGCGGCTTTTTTTGAAATATGGTATATTGGGTGCAGCCATACGTGGCGCTTAACTGAAGAATAACGTCAATGGAGATGGATATGCAGATAACAATTGCAGGCGGCTGCGGTGATTTCGGACGCAGCTGCTTTTTTGTTGAAGGAGGGCGCCACGCTTTTATCGTGGATGCGGGAACTTCGACGGACGGACTAGACCGGGTACCTGATCTCACAGCGGAGCAGGTTGCAAGAGCAGAATACCTTTTCATCACCCATTCGCACCGGGACCATACGGGGGCGATCGGATATTTCGAGTCTCTCGGCTTTGCGGGATCCGTGCTTCTGACGAACCAGACATACCGGCAGATGAAGGAAAAGCCGGGGAATACGATGATTCTTGATTCGACAGCGCCCGAACTGGAATTGGAACGGGATTTCAGTTTCCGCTGGGGGCGGAGCGGCCATTGTGCCGGTTCCGTGTGGTACGATATTTTCTGTGAAGGGAAGAAATTGTTCTTTTCGGGGGATTACCGAAGCGATGACCCTTTTTATGTCTGTGATGATGCGGAAGGGAAGACGGCGGATGTGGCCGTCCTTGATGCAGCATATCCGGGCGATCGTACGGGGGCAGATATGCGCCGGTCGGTTCTTGATAAAATATTGGAATTAGTGTGGCGGGGAAAGCCGCTTCTTCTTCCTGTGCCGCATTTCGGCAGAGGGCTTTCCATCGCGGCATATTTCCGTAATAAAGGAAGTATGGAGATTCCCGTGCATATGGCTCCCGGACTTTATGACGAATGGCTGCGTCTGGGGCGGAGGAAATACTTCGCCCGCCGGGAAGTGCTTGCCCTTCCCAATGAAACGTTTTCCTTATGGGACGGAAAAACGATTCATGACAATGGGGTTTATTTTCTTACCGATGCCCAGCTGTCGCGGTCAGAGAACAGGAAACTCATTGAGCGGCACCCTGAACTTTCACTGCTCATGACAGGCAGCATCCATGGCTACGGCAAAACGAAAGATTATTATGAAAGCGGCAGGGCGGAACTTGTCCTCTGGCCGAACCATATGACGGAAAGGGAAATGTGGGAGCTTGCCGGGAAAAATCATTTCAGAAAAATTATTCCTTATCACAGCACGGACCGGAAACCGGAGTCTGATGTATTTTCTTTATAAGAGAAATGAATAAAAAGAAATACGCAGTCAGGAATATTCATGGTATAATGAAAAAAATAAAATCCTTCAAAAGAAAAGAGAGGCGGGATTTCTATGTTGAAGTATAAGAATATTCTTGTTCCTTATGATGGTTCTGCCCACGCGAAAAAGGCGATGGCGCAAGCTGCGGATCTGGCGGCTGCAGGCGAGGGTACGAAGCTTTACATCGTGTCCGTGTGCAATATGGTTTCCGCCATGAGCAATTTTGACCAGGTATCCATTGCGGAAGGCTGCCTTACTTCCAAGCTTTCAGAGGATCTGGAAGCGCAGTGCCGCCGCGATTTGAAAGAAGCCGTCGCTATGGTTCCTGAAGGTGTGGCGCATGAAACGGTTTTTGAAATTGGTTCGCCCGGACCGGTCATTCTCAGCATTGCTGAAGATAAAGGGTGCGACCTCATCGTCATGGGAAGCAGGGGACTCGGTCCGCTGAAGGGCATTTTCATGGGATCGGTTTCCAGCTATATCGTAAGCCGGGGCAAGTATCCTGTGCTTATCGTAAAATAATTTAAGACTCGGCGGTGGTGGAAACGAGATTCTTTTCATCACTGCTTTTTTATTGACAGGCGGGAATTTGGATATGACTCACTTTAAATGGCTGAAAAAAGAAATACCCCGTTGGGTGAAGGAAGAAATTATTACCCGTGAAGCGGGAGATTCTCTTATTTCTTTATACAGGAATGAAGAACGCCATTCTCATGGCGAGGGGCTTTTTGTGCTGGCTGCCGTATGTTTCTTCACCGGTCTGATTTTTATCTGCGCCGGCGTATGGAACGGTCTTTCTCAGGATGAGCAGTTTATGATGGCTCTTGTGCCTTTGGTGCTGTCCATTCTTATTATTGCGGCGATTTTGTGGCAGGATCGTCCTGTGATGGATCGAATTCCGGCAGAAAGCGTCCGCTTAGAAGAAGCTGAAAACACAGCAGAGCTGCTTTCCGGGGAAACAGGGGGAACGGTTTCTGCCGGAAGCGGAATCGAAGAAAATACCGCGGCGGGAAATAAGGGAAAAGATCTGTCTTCTTTTCTTCCTTCCGTTTCTTACCGCCACCGCGTACCTGATGTTATTCGGGAGGCGGCCGGTGTTTTTCATGGCGTGTCGGTCTTGTGCGCCGTATGGATGGTAAATGAGTCTTTCAAGCTGTCGGGGGATTGGTTTGTTCTCGCGGCGGTGTCCTGCGTATTCCTTCTTCTGATGAGCTGGGCGTTTCCTACAGCAGGACTCGGTATGGTCTATATGGCGTCGTCTGTTCTTGTGTATCGTTTATCACCGTACCGGGGATGGCCGGAAGCGGCGGCATGGGTGTTTCTTGTTTTGGCGCTTCCCCTCTTGGTGCGGCTTCTGGGAGAACGGCGTCATAAAGCGGTCGTCTGTTACTCATGGTTTTGGGCGGTCTGCGTACTTCTCCTTATTTACTGGACCGCGTCCAACCTTTTATGGCAGACGATGTTTTTTGCTCTTGCGGCGGCGCTTACCTGGATGGCAGGCAGCATGCTTTCTTCCTGGGGCGCGGCGGCGGAAGCGCTTCGCCTCTTTGGCGGCGCGGCCGTGTTCGGTGTTCTGCTGGAGGGCTCCTGGAGCTCTGTATGGACGGGCATTTCGAGAAATTGGACCTTATGGATTTTGTTTTTTGTCATTCTTGCCATTGACGCTGTCCTACTTACCCAGATGGGTATCAAACGGGACCGGCTGGCTGCCCTCGGAGGTCTTACGCCTTTTATTATGCTTGTGGCGGCATCCCTTGCCGTTTTTGAAACAACTGGTGTGTCTTCTGCCATCTTTGTATCCATCTTTGCCGCGTTTCTTGCCGTGGCAGTTATCGGGAGAGGGTACCGGAGCGATTCCAACCTGCTGAAATGGGTCGGCGGATGTCTTCTGGCCGCGGCAGGTGCTGTGCGTGTCCTTGATGCGGCGCTTTCCTTCGGGCAAAGAGGAATATTCTTCCTCGTCATTGGCGCGGCTGCTATCATTGTGTGCTGCCTGACTTTCCTTCCCCATGCCGTGAAGAAGATAAGGCGGAAACCGGGAAGGAAGACTGTACGACGGGATCGGCAGCCGGCAGCACCTGCGGATCAATCGGCGTTCTTGTCCGATCTGCCGGAAAGGAAAACGGAGGAAGGAGGGGAACGCCGTGAATAGAAAGTACAGTTTGCTTCTCGTCCTGATCACTGCTATTTTTGAACTTGCCTTTTTGGTATGGACAAGGGCGGATTACCGTTCCACCCTTCTTGACGGAGAGGAATATGAGGTGCCGGCGGCGATCGAATTCCAAGGGAACTTTTATGACAGGAATTACATAGCGGTGAACGTACCCATAACGGAAACGAAGTGGGAAGGAGAGCGGGAACCGGAAACAGGAGAAACGATTTACCTGGTGATCAGTAAGGGGCAGAAGGGAGCGCTTATTCTTGATCATGCCCAGCTTACCCAGCCCAGCGGAAGTTATATCAAAACGCGGGCACTCCGCATCATGGATGGCACCGTATATTTCAATTTTCCGGCAGACCGCATGTACATGGCGCCGGAGCAGCTGAAGAAACTGTCCGTCGTGGAACTTTCCGAACGGGTACAGGTGCCTGAAGACAATGGAAAAACAAAAACAGCCATGAAGAATGAAATTACGGCACTTGTCAGGGTGAAGGACGGACGTGCTGCTATTTCCAGAGTCCTTGCCAATGGCGGGCCTGTGGAACAGATATTTACAACCGTCGGGAAAAATTTATCTGTGAAATACGCGACCAGCAAAGACGAAAAAGACCAGTATAATGAAAAAAGATTCTTTACCGCTGCTGATATGGATAAGAACGGTAAAGAATCGGATAATTAATCGGAATAAGGAGGCAGCGATGTACTTAATTCTTATGCGGCATGGGGAAGCTGTTCCCCAGACGGAAGATGTGCCGAACAGAGAAAGACGGCTGACAAAAGAAGGAAAGAAACAGGTGCGGACCACATCGCGCATGCTTGCCCGATTTTTGAAAGACCGGCCGCTCCGCATTTTTGCAAGCCCTTTTATGCGTACCCGCCAGACAGCGAGGATTTTATCGGAAGAATGTTTTGCCGAAGGGCTCCACCTGACGGAAGAACTTTTACAGGGCGATTTCAGGCGGATTGAGAATCATCTCATGACGGACGGAGGGCCGCTGGCCTTAGTGGGACACCATCCTTTCCTCCAGTCCTACCTTCTTGAAGCGGCAGGGGCGGGCATTCAGCCTGATTTGGCGTCCATCGCCGTTGTTGATTATGATATGGCGTGGAAACAGGGAAAACTCATTGCCTATTTTACTCCGTCTTTGAAAAAATTGAAAAAGGAAGACTGATGAAGAAACTACTTACTATTGCCGGTTCGGATTCCTCCGGCGGTGCGGGAATACAGGCGGATTTAAAAACCTTTGCTGCTCTTGGCGCCTATGGAATGAGCTGCATCTGCACATTCACCGCGCAAAATACGACCGGTGTTTCCATGGTGGTGAATACTCCCGTGGAGATGGTGACCGCCCAGCTGGAAGCGGTATACAGCGATATTCCTCCGGACGGAGTCAAAACGGGCATGCTCAGCACCCCTGCCATCGTTTCGGCAGTAGCGGAATTTCTCCGCGGACACAAAGGACCGGCAATTGTCGTTGATCCTGTCATGGTTGCCACCACGGGCGCTGTTCTTTTGGAAAAAGAAGCCATTGAAACGTATAAAGATATTTTGATTCCTGAAGCGGATCTTATCACGCCAAACATTCCCGAAGCGGAAGTATTATCGGGACTGGAAATAAAAACGGAAAAGGATATGGAAAACGCGGCGGAAAGAATAATGGAATACGGCTGCCGCGCGGTTCTTGTGAAAGGCGGGCACCGGATACATGATGCGGTAGATATCCTTTTTGACGGGAAACAATTTTATCGTTATGAAGGAAAGCGGATTAAGACAAAAAACACCCACGGTACGGGATGCACGCTTTCCGCAGCGCTCGCCGTCAAACTGGCGGAAGGGAAGACGCTGACGAAGGCTGCTGCAGAAGCAAAGGCGTACCTCACCGGCGCTATCGAAGCGGCAAAAGACGAAACCATCGGACAGGGCAGCGGCCCCGTTCGTCATTTCTGGTTCTGTAAGACACATGGAGGCTAATAATGCACACTTTTTTTGCGTACCTTGCAAGAATGAAATATATACAGCGCTGGGGACTTATGCGGAATTCCTTTCCGGAAAATGACGCGGAGCATACCTTGCAGACCGTCATGATTGCCCACGGACTTGCAGTGATCCGTGAAAAAATTTTTCATGAACCCTGCGATGCGGAGCATTGCGCCATACTGGCTGTTTATCATGATGCGGGAGAAGTTTTTACAGGCGACATGCCCACTCCTGTGAAATATTTCACAGAGGATCTGCATGATAAATATAAAGAGATAGAAGATAAAGCAAGAGGACGCCTTTTGGAAACGCTTCCCAACGAATTGAAAGACACCTACCGCCCCTATATTTTAGGCATGGAGAACGATCCTTTATGGCCGCTGGCGAAAGCGGCGGACACGTTGTCGGCATACCTGAAATGTGCCGAAGAAATACAGGCGGGGAACAGCGAATTTGAAGAAGCTTTCCGCACAACGGAAAATAAATTAAAAAATCTGCACCTGAAAGAAGTGGACTGGTTTCTAGAACACTTTGCCGGCAGTTTTGCCCTTACCTTAGATGAAATGAATCGAATGTAAAATAAAAAGTAAAGTGTGTTTTGGAAGAGGCACTTTACTTTTTTTTGTCCGCCGAAAAGGCATGAGTAAACCCCCAGTTAAACTGGGGGTAGATAAAAGTTATCTTATAGAAAAGGAAAGAACCTCCTAATGGTACAATGATAGCGGTCTGGCAACCACATCATTGTATATTAAGGAGGTTCGGTGTCAATGAATGACGTAAAAAGCTTATCACACAGCAAGTGGAGATGTAAATATCACATAGTATTTGCCTCTAAATATAGACGGCAAATCATATACAGGAAATTAAGAAGTGATATTGGGAAAATTCTACGAGAATTATGTATCAGGAAGCATGTAGAGATTTTAGAGGCAGAATGCTGCCCGGATCATATCCATATGCTGGTAACGATACCGCCGCATTTGAGCGTGTCAAGTTTTATGGGATATTTGAAGAGTAAGAGTAGTCTTATGATATTTGATAAACATGCTAACTTAAAATATAAGTATGGGAATCGTCACTTCTGGTGTAGAGGCTATTATGTAGATACAGTTGGAAGATATGAAGGAGCGATAAAGGAGTATATACGCAATCAATTGGAAGAAGACATAGCGCAAGACAGCTTAAATTTTAAGGAATATACAGACCCGTTTACGGGTGAGCCAGTGAAGTAGGCATAGAAAGAGCCCCCGAGTAGGGGGCAGCCTGTAATAACAGAGTGGTTGCCGGATTATTCAATACCCTCTTTAGAGGGTAACCACTAGAGGAAGACCCTTATAGGGTCAGAGCAAACCACCCGTTTTACGGGTGGTTATGATTTCAGCATATGTTCATTTTGTATTTTTGGAAATATTGAAGTCATCAGTATAAATAACAGCAAGCAACAAGCGGCGGATTTCGCGAGTAAGATATGTTTTCGGATAGGACAGGAGCTGAGAATATGACGCCGAACACTTTTGGCGGAAATAGAAGAAAGAAACTCTTTTTGCAAAGAACGGTGAGAAGTTTTTTGATTTGATATGCCGTGCCTGAAAAAATGCGGACATTCTTTTTTGCTTCACAGATTCGGGGAAGCCTGCTCGTGAAATGTTTTACAGATGAATCGGTACGCGTTTTTTATATTTCATTCCTCATGTATAATGGAATGGAGTAAAAGTTCAGAGTAGGAAAACAGCCGCAGCGGATGAGGTTGGAATAGACAGGGCATGGAGGGAATCATGACAGAAGAAGAGTACCATCGAATCGCACGAAGAGAAAAAATATTTTACGCTGTCCTTATTATCGCGTGGTGTTTTGCTTTTGCTGTCTGGTTCACCATCGGATTTCCAAAAGCGAAGTGGGTGCTGATCGGCGGAGGGACGCTGATATACCTGTATTTGAAAAGCACCTTCACAGGACTTCCCTGGTCGAGGCGGCTGGTCAAACCGAATCCGGTGCGGATGGAAGCGCAGGAAGAAATTGGGACAGAGGAAGACTATCCTTTTATTTCGGAAACGGAAAGAAAAGGGTATACGATGCTGGCAGAACTTTGTCTGGCGGAAGAAACGCAGAAGAAGCTGGCATCTTTTTTTGAGACGCTGAAAGACTATTCAGGTGTGGGAGAAGATGCGGAGTATGGCAGCACACTGTTCTATGTGATGGAGTACATGGATGAGGAAGCCCATATTTTTTTCCTGATGGGGCTTGACTGGAAACAGGATGTGGAAACGCTGGAATGGCGGATTGACAGCGCGCTTACAGGGAATTTCGGTGTGTCTGCCGACCTGCCGGATTTCAGAACGTATGGAAACAAGTCTATTTCCGCCCCTTCTGTTTTTGCCGACTATGACAATGCCCTGCGCAGGAAAGGATTTCAGCTGGGATTTATAGATGTGGAATGTGATGAATACGTCATATTCGTCCATCGGACAGCGGACAGGGATAAGGCGGAAGACGCCGTACAGCGGATTGGATACCGATATAAGGAAGTGGCGGATCTGGCAATATGAAAAACAGGAAATCGGGAGACGCCGGTATGAAATATGATCCGGCACAGGTCAGAATCCATGAAGCATACACGGTGGCAATCAGGGATCTGGGTGTTCATGGGGAAGGGATCGGGAGTGTGGACGGATTCACCGTATTTGTTCTCGGGGCGCTTCCCGGAGAAACGGTCACCGCGGAAATCATTCTGTTGAAAAAATCTTATGCCCTGGGGAAACTGCTTTCCATAGAGCAGGAATCTCCTTTCCGCGTGGTGCCGGAGTGTCCCGTTTATGAAAACTGCGGCGGCTGCCAGCTTTCCCATCTCACCTATGAGGGGCAGCTCGATATGAAATACCGCCGTGTAAAAGATGTGATAGAGCGTATCGCCGGCGAATCGGGGAAATTGGTGAGGCCCGTGCTTCCGGCGGTGCATCCTTTCGCGTACAGAAATAAAATGGCCGTACCGGCAGGTCTCGTTAAGGGGAAGGCGGCGCTCGGCTGCTACCGGCAGGGAAGCCATGACATCATATCAGTTTCCTCCTGTGCTATCCAGAAAGAAGAAAATAACCGCCTGCTTCAATTTGCCCGGCGGTTTATGGAGAAGTATGGGATTTCCGTCTATGATGAAAAGACACGGAAAGGAAGCCTGCGCCATGTACTGGGGCGCGTGGGTGATGGCGGAAAGATGATGGTTGTCCTTGTGACCGCGTCCGAAACCCTTCCGGAAGAAGAGCGGTGGATAGAAGAAATGCAAAAGGAACTGCCCGAAGTCGTTTCCCTCTGGCACAATATCCAGCCCAAGCCGGGAAATACGATACTGGGCGCGAAAATCCGACACCTCTGGGGCAGAGAAACGCTCACTGCCTCTCTTTGCGGACTGCGATTTGAAGTATCCCCGTACTCCTTCTTTCAGGTGCATAAAGAGCAGGCGGAGATTCTCTATGAGAAAGCTTTGGAATACGCTGATCTCAAAGGCGGAGAAACTGTCATAGACGCCTACTGCGGCACAGGCACCATTTCCCTTTGCCTGGCGAAAAAGGCAAAGCGGGTCATCGGCATAGAAATCGTAAAGCCCGCCATAGAAGACGCCAAAAAGAATGCGAAAAAGAACCATATGGAAAATACGGAATTTTGCGCAGCCGACGCGGGAAAACTCATGCCGCAGCTTTATCGGCAAGGGCTGGTTCCCGATGTGATCGTCATGGATCCCGTCAGAGCAGGCTGCAGCGAAGAAGTGTTGAAGGCGGCAGCAGGTATGAATCCCAAGCGCATCGTTTACGTTTCCTGCAATCCCGCCACCTTTGCCAGAGATGCGAAGATTTTAAAATCGGAAGGCTACGAAATCAAAGAAGTCCAGCCGGTGGACATGTTCCCCCAGACCATGCATGTGGAGACAGTGGCATTGATGATACGAGGAAATGACTGAAACGTGAAAACATGTCGGAAATAGAAAGGTTTCAAGCATTTACCCATTAACTTATGAGGATAGTGGTTTTCATCCGGTTATTTGATGCTTCGTCCAAAATCAATTATAATTGGTCGAAAAAATTATGATGGACGAATGAATATCTTAAGACAGGGGAAATACATGGCATCGGACGAAAAGTGTTTTGAGGAAAAGATTTTTATTGGAGTATGCGCTCCGCTATGCCATGATGTACTCTGATAGCGAATGACTTCTATACAAAACAAGTGAATTTGGATAAAAACTATTGCAAAGATTCGTATTAATAATCTTATGTTATTTTGGAACATAAGATCAGTAAATTTACGTACTGTTCTTCCGGTATTGTCATATATGGTAAAATAATACTTGTGAAGTGTAATTAAATTTATATTGTTTTAGACGAGGAGATTATTATGGGATTGATGGATATCGTTAAGAAGCTTCTGACCGGTGCGACAGATGAGGAAAATGCAAGAAATAAGGCGAGGATGAGAGAGCTTTTCAACGAGTGTGTGCCGGAAGGGGATCAGTATACGCTGATATACTGCCATATGGAGGATTTTACGGATGCAGTCGTCGTTAAGGTAACGACGCACAGTAATTTCATCGTAGGATATAAACCGGGAGAAGTGGTTGTGGTGCCTGTGGACGCGGAGCTGAAAGGGCATGAGGAGCCGGTTGTGTTCAATAAAGAAAATGGCGGACAGATTAAGTCCACACTGGTGGGGTACTGCACCGCATCCAAGCCGGATGTTACGTTCCAGTTTGAACCGATTACTTATGAACCGGGAATCAAACGCGGAAGCAAGTATGCCGTATCTGTTACGCAGTCCCATGCGGAGGTATCTGCTTTCAGGAAATTCTTTAAGCAGGGGTTGTAATTTTAGGACGGAGAGAACCCGGCTTGTGGGATAGGGAATCTGTTCATTCCTATTCCATAGGATCATAAAATATGCAATAGTAAAAGGTCAGACGTTTTCATCTTTAGGTGCAGTGTTCTGACCTTTTTGCGTATAATTGGTGAAACGATTCAGGACAAAGCGGTCGGTATGGAAATTGTAAAGTATTTCTTCTTATGCTATGTTTGTGCTGCGAAAGACAAGCGTAGAATCATAAGGGAATTGATTGCGGATACAAAAAATCCGACACAATAGCATATGCCGAAAGCCGCATCAAAAATGAATTTAAAAAGCCTGTCAGTCAGGGATTATCTGCAGACCTCCGGTGATAGGGATTCTATACGAGATCTTTTGCTTCACCCATCCGGACATTTCGTTGTAAAAGACACAATAAAGAAAAGTAAAATAATAGAATAACAGATGCTTGTTTCTGCTATAATTAAAGAAATATAAAAGGAACGAGGTCACTATGAACACAATATGCGCAGCGCTCGGCATGGCCGCTTTACTCACTTTTTCTGCTTCGGCAGATACACTTACCCTTCCGAAAGGACACGTGCTGGATTTTGGAGATACTGTCGATGTTCTTGACGGGAGACAGACGTACTTTGGAAAACAGATGAAAGACTGGGCGGAACACGAAGCAGTTGAAAAGGAGTCGAAACCGCAGGCAGCTGCTATAGGCATTATCGGCGGTGCTGACGGCCCGCCATCTGTTTACCTGACGTCCAAACTGGCATCGGATGTATCCCGTCTGGCGGCGGAAGCTTTGGGAGAGCTGCGGGTGTACCAGCTTCGGGCAAACACGCCGGAAGCTTTTTATGAATCCCTTGTAATCTCCTTTTCCGTGGATCATAAGAATCCGGGGAAAGAGAAGAATGGTTTACTGCCCTTTGTGAAACTGATGGGGAAAGAAATGACAGACACGGCGGGCAGTACTGCAGCGAAACAGGCCGTATCTGATAAAAAGAACGCTGTCATACCGTTTGCAGGCAAAATGTGGAAAGAAGCTGAAATCGGAGAGCCGTATAAACAATTTCTGGCAAAAAGGGGGATCCGTCTGTATGTGAGCGGTGAGACCCGCTGGAAAGAAAAGAAATCCCGTGGGGGGAAAGCGTACCGGCTGGCAAAAGCGAAAGCGGGATTGTACACCGGCGGCTGCCTGATCCCTTTCTTTGCGGAAGGGCTTATTCTGGAAGACGGTGACAGTACGACATACACACTCTTTGCAGGCGATCAGAAATCAGGGGCATACTTTGCGCCTTATGTGGAAAAAGCGGCACGGGAGATGAAATGATGAAGATCAAAATAATGCTGGCGGCTTCGATTCTTTGTGCCATGACGACAACGTGTGCGGGAGCTGCCGGTATGACAGACAATATGGGAAACATGGCAGGCTTTCCGACGATTTCAAGCATAAATATTCCTAAAGATGATAATATCGTTTCCGCTGTATGGAACGGCATTGTGCAGGAAGACGCGAAATCTTTCTTTCAAAAAGTAAAGCTTCCGAAGAATACCGATTTTACTCCTCTTGGGAAGGATGGAAAATTCGGACTGCTTACCGTGACGGAAGAAGGAAACAGCGTGCCCGCTTTCGTTATGAACTGCGAATTTGCTCCTGTGGTCGGTAAAGAAGCTATGAAAGACGCTTTTGACGCACCCCGTCTGTCGGGGAAATCGGTTTCCGAACTATATGGCTGCAACGTGGCTCTTTTGGGCATGGAAAGCGTATTGAATGGTATGTTTCTGGAAATGGCGAAGCGGATCAATGAAAAGCCTGAGACGGATCCCAAGATTCCGTTCAACATGCTTGGTGTCAGTTTCCTGAATGTGGAGCAGATTCACCGCGCACAGGACAGACCCCGTATTTATACAAGCGGCGTGCGTGCCGTTTTCTTCATCGACGGATTTGCCGTTCCCGTTTACGGAAAAGGCTATGTGATGAAGTACGGCGATAAGTACCGTCTTTTTTCTGTTCTGACCCCGTAGCTTTTTCATTTGTCCGGTTATAATTATTTCTTACATGGGAAAGTGTATCACTCATGCTGCATCTTAAAAAGAAAATACTATTCTCAATAACGGCTGCAATAATACTTGGCAGCATGCCATTATCAGGGAATGCCTGGGAAGCGGAACCTGAAATAAGTGGCGTTTCTCTCCAGCAAGCACCGGATCAGATGGATGTTTCTGCAGCCGGTCGTACAAAGTACGATGGCTATATTTGGCGTCTCGATGCAAAAGACAGGGATCAATTGCCGCGCAGATTTCGTACTGCGAATTCTGCGTTCCGCTCTGATGTGGATGTCAAAAAAACAGGCAAAGGATTTACGATGACCCCCTCTCGCAAGGGGTTGGATCATCTGAACATATCCGGCAGTGCGGAGTTCTCTGTCGGAGAGTTTAAGAAGCTGGTTTCCGTACTCAAGAAGCAGGCGAACGGGCCAATTTATATTGTGGATCTACGGCAGGAAACGCATGGTATATTTAATGGGAATGCCGTCAGCTGGTTCGGCGCGCGCGATTGGGGCAACATCGGAAAGAACAAAACGGATGTTTTAAAAGATGAGATGAGACGTTTGTGTGCAGCCAAGGGGAAAAGCCTCAATGTGACGATGCTCGATGAAGGGAAGGGGCCGATTGATCCTAAACCTATGAAGATTAATTCGGTCATGAGTGAAAGGCAGCTGGTGGAACAAAATGGTCTGCATTATTACCGCATTGCGGCAACGGATCATATCTGGCCATCGCCTGAAAACATTGATGACTTCATCTCCTTCATACGCACACTGCCCGATCATGCGTGGCTGCACTTCCACTGCCGGGCGGGCAAAGGACGTACTACGATTTATATGGCCATGTATGATATGATGAAAAACCCTGATATATCACTGGAGGATATTCTCTCGCGCCAATATCTTCTTGGCGGAAATTACATTGCTTATGAAATGGATAAGCCGAAACCGAATCAATGGAAAGCCGCTTATTATCATGAGAAAGCAGCTATGATTGCAAAGTTCTATCAGTATGTACAGGAAAATCATGCCAATCACTTTACCATGCGTTGGAGCCGGTGGCTTAAATCTCATCTGACAATGGAAGATGCATCTCCCACGCAAAGCGATTCAGGATCACGTATTCAAGGATGCCCTGGCTGAAAAAAGAATATTTCTTTAGGCGTAATGATATTCTTTGCGGCAGCTGATCCAGAAGGAAACTGTCACGAAAAATGCCAGCAGCTTGGCGATGGAAACGGAAAGCCAGATACCGTCCGTGCCGTTTTCTTCGTTGACGGATTTGCCGTTCCCGTTTACGGAAAAGGCTATGTGATGAAGTACGGCGATAAGTACCGTCTTTTTTCTGTTCTGAAACGTTGCTTCTTTTAATAAATCTGACCACCTTATGGATAATCTAGGACGTATCAACTTTATATTTGGAGCAAACGGATCAGGTAAAACAACGATTAGCAGGGTTTTAGCGCATCCGGAAAACTATCCTTCTTGTAGCATTGCATGGAAAGATGATCAGGTTCTGCCGTGCAAGGTTTATAATGCTGACTTTGTTGAGTCTACATTTACCAATATATCCGAAATGCCAGGAATTTTTACGTTGGGACAAGCAGAAAGAGATGTTCATGATAAAATAACCCAAACCAAAACTTTAATCCATGAAACAGAAGAATTAAAAAAAGCAGCCACAATAGCGTTGCAAGGCGAAGACGGAAAAACGGGCAAGCAGGAAGAGCTTAATGTGGTTATACAGCAGTATACGGATAGAATCTGGCAGCAAAAACAAAAATATGCTTCTTCTAAAATAAAAGAAGGTCTAAAAGGCTTTTTGGATAGCAAAGAGCATTTTCGTGATGAGGTTATAAACCAGTATAAAGAAAATAGGCAGAATGTAGTTGACTATGCACAATTAGAAGAAAAGGCTTCAACTATTTTTGGGGAGAATGCTTCTGCGGTAGAATTTATTAAAAAACCTGATTTTTCAAGAATTATCTCATTAAATCAGTCTGCAATTCTGGCTAAGAAAGTGATTGGTAAGGAAGATGTTGATATTGGAGCTCTGATAAAGAAGCTTAGTAACAGTGATTGGGTAAAGTTGGGGATGAAGTATATTGATTTAAGTGATGGCATTTGTCCTTTCTGCCAAAGAACCTTGAGTGATACTTTTAAATCGCAGTTAGAAGAATACTTTGACGAATCCTATCTTGCAGCATTGCAAGAAATTGAATCACTTATAAATGAATACAAAGATTGCAGTCAGCAGCTTATTCAGCAGCTTAATGGGATTGTCCAACAGGATATACAATTTATAGAAAACGCTGAACTTAAAACTCGAATCGCTGAGCTTTCCGGTGTTTTTGATAAAAACCTTAGATTGATAGAGCATAAACGGTCGAATGCAAGTGTACCTATTGAACTTCTTGACAACAAGCCATATTCAGACTTGATTATCAAAGTGATTCAGGCCGCAAATGATAAAATAGCTCGCTATAATGAGATTGTTGCAAATATCGGCGTAGAGAGAAGGAATCTTACGGCACAAATTTGGCGATTCATTACTGATGAAATCAAAAATGAAATCTCGGACTATTTATCAAAAGAAGCAGAACTCAAAGGCGAAATCTCTACACTCAAAACTAATATAGATGGTTATAATAAAAAAATCGAAGATCTCAAAAAAGAATTGGAACAGCTTCAAGGTTCGCTTACAAGTGTTGTCCCTATGAAGGATCGTATTAATCACCAATTAGAGGAATTTGGATTTACTGGATTCCGATTGGCACTTGGCGCAGATGAACATAGCTATTCTATTGTCCGAGAGAATAATGTACCTGTGGAAAAAACACTGAGTGAAGGTGAAAGGAATTTCATTGCTTTTCTTTATTTCTATTCAACGTTGAAAGGCAGTTTAGAAAGTTCTGGGACTATTGATAATGGAATAGTTGTTATTGATGATCCTGTATCCAGTATGGATAATGATGCTCTTTTTATTATATCAATTCTGATACGAGAGCTTTTTGAAGATGTTTGCAATGAACGAGGTAACATTACACAGCTCTTTGTATTGTCGCACAACACTTATTTTTACAAAGAAGTTTCTTTTACACATGGATTGCCGAGGGCATTGTGTAATCAAATGAAATACTGGATTGTAAGAAAAATTGATGGAGTTTCAAATATTGAATATCGAAGTAATAATCCTATACGTTCTACTTATGAAGTTTTATGGGATGAAGTAAGAATGGCAAAGACTTACTCAGAATCGTATAACAATAATGCTCTTCAAAATACTATGAGACGTATTTTGGAACATTATTATAAATACTATGGCGGAGTGGAATTTCGAGATATTTATAGTAGGGTTGATAGCCGTTATCGCTGTATAGTTAAGTCATTGGTTTCATGGATAAATGCTGGATCACACTCAAGCTTTGACGATGTTTGTTGTTCGCCGTTGTCAGAAGGATCTGTTCAGCTTTATTTGGAGGCATTTCGGATGATCTTTTTCAAAATGGGTCATATTGCTCATTATAATATGATGATGAGAATCAACGAGGAGGAACAAGATAATGGACAAGCTGAAAATGCACAGTCTTGACGGCGTAGAACGGAATATAGATAAAATCGGCAAGCTCCTCCCTAATTGTATCACGGAGATTATAGGCGGACAGAGGGAAACTGAAGAAGGCTATCAATTTTGAGATGCTCAATAAGATTATGCAGTAATAATGTTTTCTTTCCGATAAAGCAAAAAGCATTTCTCTTTCCATCTCGGAGAAATGCTTTTTTGTTGGAAATATTTCTTTATGCGTAACGATATTCTTTGCGGCAGGCGATCCAGAAGAAAACTGTCACGAAACATGCCAGCAGCTTGGCGATGGAAACGGAAAGCCAGATGCCGTCTGTTCCCAGCCATAGCGGAAGTGCTATAACGGCGATGATTTGAAAAACAACGGACTGGAGGAGAGAGATCACTGAAGAGATGAAGCCGTTGTTCAGTGCCGTAAAAAACGCCGAGCCGTACATGCAAAAGCCGTTCAGGAGGAAAGAAAAGGAAAAGAATCGGAACCCCCGGACGGTGAGCGTGGCTAAAGTTTCATCGTAGCCGACAAAAATATTCGCCAGTATGGGAGCGGCGAAGTATGCGGAGGTCGTGAGGAAAAGACCGGCACCGGCAATGACGGTGAGGCTCTTTCGGAAAATGCTCTGCAGTTCATCATCGCGGCGGGCGCCGTAATTGTAGCTTACGATAGGCGCGGTCCCCATGGAGTAGCCGATGAAAATCGCTTCAAAGAAGAATGCCACATACATAATCACGCCGAAGGCGGCGACGCCGTCTGTTCCGGTGATGGTGATCAGCTGATAATTGTAGAGCATGGAAACGAAGGACATGGAAATGTTTGTCAAAAGCTCGGAGGAGCCGTTTGTGCAGGCCTTCCAAAGTGCGGAACCATCCCATTCCGGGTTCACCAGTTGAAGAGAAGATGTATTCCTTTTTAGGAAGTAAATCAGAGGGAAAAGACCGCCTGCGTATTCGCAAAGCACTGTGGCGAGGCCGGCGCCTAAGAGGCCCCATTTGAAGATAAGAATGAAAAGGGCATCGAGACCGATATTCATTACACCGGAGAGGATTGTCATGTGAAGACCGAGAGAAGGTTTTCCTGCGGTGACCATGAATGATTGGAACACCCGCTGGAGGACAAACATGGGGAGGGAAAGAAGAAGCGTGCGGCCGTAAAAGACACTGCATGCAAGTACTTCACCGGATGCACCCATGGCGGAGGCAAGAAAGGGCATGAGGAAGTACCCCAGGGTGGAAAGAAAAAGGCCCCCGGCGAAAGCGGAAAGGACGATGAGAGAAAAAAGGCGGTTCGCTTTTTCCGTCTGTCCTTCACCCATGGTCTTTGCTACAAGGGCGCTGCCGCCTGCGCCGAACATGAATCCGACACACGCGAAAACCATGATGGCGGGAAAAATCAGGTTGACCGCGGTGAATGCCGTCTTGCCCACATAATTTGATACGAAAAATCCGTCGACCATGGTGTAGGTGGAAATAAAGATCATCATCACCACGGAGGGCAGGACGAAACGGAAAAGCCGTTCATAATTGAAACGGGAAGAAATATCTATACTCATAAAATATCCTCAGCGGCAAATTATCTTTTGTTGGTTCATGGAAAGCAGAACGAAATAAGCCGTTGATTCAAAGCGAAAGACACTGCGGTTGTTTCCATAAAAAGAAATGCTTTGCATCGGCAGTCAGTTTTATTTTTTGTGCTTCCTTTTTAATTTCTTTCCTTTCTTCAGCTTGAGCGCATTGTTGTCCAGTGTGAATACGGGAGGTTCATCAGCGGCAAGAGCAAGAGGAATACCTTTCAGTTCCGCCAGCTCTCTTACAAGGGCATCCTTGCTAAGTTTCAGTTTTTCTATTTCCGCCACGCGGAGTTTTTCTTTTTCTCTTGCAATTTCTACGGGATCTCCGCCGATACCCCAGCTGTCCGTGTCCACTTCTTCAATGGTGACGACCGTGGTCTTCGGATTTTTGTTCAATACGCGGGCGAGGAGTTCCGTGGCTCCTTTGATGAGTTCTGCTTTCTGCTCGGCAGTAGTGCCTTCACGTGTGATTTTGATGTTGATGTAGGGCATGGGATCCTCCTGTCTGCAAATGATTCAAATATTTCTTTCATTATACCATGACAGGAGGGTCTTTTTATTTGACACACAGGGAACCTTCCTGTAAAATTTAAAAGGGATATATAAAGTATCTTCGCCCCCGGTGGGGCTTTTTTTATGCATAAAAAAGCTCCATGCAGATGTATTCTGTGAAAAGGAGAGGCAATGAGCAGATTTTATGATGTGGTAGTTATCGGCGCCGGACCGGCGGGTATTTTTACCGCTCTTGAACTGGCGGATACCGGCGCGTCTGTCCTGATCCTTGAAAAGGGACTGGATATTCGTGAGCGGATAGCGCTGAATCGTGACAAGAATGCTCCGCCGAAAGACCGCAGGGCGAATATCGTTTGCGGCTGGGGCGGCGCGGGCGCGTTTTCTGATGGGAAGCTGACGCTTACTACGGATTACGGCGGCAATCTTGATGATTATATGAATAAAGGAGAGCTTGCCGGTTTAATTTCCTATGTGGATTCGGTGTACTGCAGGTACGGCGGCGCTGAAAGAAAGGTATACGGCGATGAGTTTGCCGAGGAAATACATGAACTGAAGCGGAAATCCGCCGCGGCGGATCTTATGTTTATCCCTGCCCGCATCCGCCATCTCGGTACGGATGTGAACAGTGTCATTCTCGCCAATATGCGCGATTCTCTTCCGTCCAATGTGACCGTTATTTCCAAAACAGCGGCGGACAGAATTCTTGCGGACAAAGACGGAACGGTTCTCGGTGTGGAAGCGGGCGGGGAGACGTATCGCTGCAAGTACCTTGTGGCGGCACCCGGCCGTGAAGGGGCGGAGTGGTTTATGAAAGAAGCCCATGCGCTCGGTTTGGAGACACAATCAAATGCGGTGGACATCGGTGTCCGTGTGGAATCTCCCGCAGAAGTGTATGAACCGATCACAAAGATCTGTTACGAATCGAAACTGGTGTATTTCTCCCGTTCCTTTGATGACCGGGTACGCACGTTCTGTATGAATCCTTACGGTTTCGTGGTGACGGAAAATAATGCGGGGCTCCAGACAGTGAACGGCCACTCTTTCGCCCATAAGAAGAGCGGAAATACGAATTTCGCCATTCTTGTTTCCAAACAATTTACCAGTCCCTTCAATGAACCCATTTCTTACGGGAAATATATCGCATCCCTGGCGAATATGCTTGGCGCGGGACCAATCGTCCAAAGGCTGGGTGATCTTCGTGACGGCCGCCGTTCTACGGTAGAAAGGATACGCCGCGGCCTTGTCCGCCCCACCATGCCGTCCGCGACGCCGGGAGATTTATCTTTAGTCTTGCCATACCGCTTTTTAAAGGATATCATGGAGATGTTCGAAGCGCTGGATCAGGTGGCGCCGGGAGCAAATTCCAGGCACACTCTTCTGTACGGCGTGGAAGTGAAATTTTATTCTTCCCGCATAGTGCTGACGAACCAGCTGGAAACGAAATTCAGAAACTTCTTCGCGATTGGCGACGGAGCCGGCATCACCAGAGGGCTTGTCCAGGCCTCGGCGGCCGGAGTAGTGGTGGGCAGAGAAATCTGTGCCAGGGAAGGAAAACCGAAAGGGGATATGTAAATGATTCCAAGATACACAAGGCCGGAAATGGCAAAAATCTGGGATGAAAGAAATGAATGGCAGACCATGCTTGATGTGGAAATCGCCGCATGCGAAGCCAATGCGGAGCTGGGACGTATTCCTAAAGAAGCGGTGGAAGTGATCAAAGCGAAAGCGAATTTTGATGTGGAACGCATTCATGAAATTGATCGTGAAATTAATCACGATATCATCGCGTTCCTTTCTGCCGTCGGAGAATATGTGGGCGATGAAGCGAAGTACATCCATATGGGCATGACTTCTACCGATGTGAAAGACACGGCTCTCAATGTACAGATTAAGCAGGCGTCTGACGTGCTTATTGCCGGTCTGGAAAAACTGGCGGAAGTCCTGAAACGCCGGGCTGTGGAATTTAAATATACACCCACCATCGGCCGTACCCATGGCGTCCATGCTGAACCGACCACGTTCGGGTTGAAAATTCTCCTGTGGTACAGCGAAACTTTAAGAAATATCGAAAGAATGAAACGGGCCGCTTCTGAAATGGCGGTGGGTAAATTGTCCGGCGCTGTCGGTACTTATGCGGATATTGATCCGTATGTGGAAGAATACGTCTGCAAAAAAATGGGACTGACCCCGGAAATCGTAGCGACCCAGGTCGTACAGCGCGATCATCATGCGGAATACATTACCACCCTCGGCGTTATCGCGGGCACATTGGCACAGATCGCCCTGGAAGTCCGCCATTTGCAGAGAACGGAGGTAAGGGAAGCGGAAGAATATTTCAGTCCGAAGCAGAAAGGATCCTCCGCCATGCCCCATAAAAGAAATCCCGTCAAATCAGAACGGATCTGCGGCATGGCAAGACTCGTGCAGGGGTACGCCCTTCCCGCTTTTGAAAATATACCCCTTTGGCACGAACGGGATATTTCCCATTCCTCTGTGGAGCGTGTCATGATTCCTGACGCAACCACTGCATTGGATTATATTCTGGCACAGACGACCGATCTGGTAGATAAACTCCTTGTGTATCCGGAAAAAATGCTGGAAGATTTGAACATGACCGGCGGATTGATTTACAGTCCCCGCGTTCTGCTTGCCCTTGTGTCCAAAGGCGCTTACCGTGATACAGCATACCGATGGGTGCAGAGAAATGCCATGAAACGCTGGCTTGAGGGGGAAGATTTCTATGAAAACCTCTGCAAAGACGAAGATGTGAGAAAATATCTGTCTGAAGAAGAAATCAAAGAGTGCTTCGATTACAAACCCATGCTTGTCCATGTAGATGAAATATTTGCCCGGTTTGGCTTGTAAGAGCGGAAGACGGATGTCAGAAGACAGAGGTCGGATGCCGGAAGTCGGATAACAGAAGACAGCTATGAGCCGATAACTGTAAGCTGATATCTGATAATAAAGAATCACTGTATTATTAAAAGGAAGGAAAATGTGTAATGGCAACAGCTATGGTCATTGGTGCCCAGTGGGGCGATGAGGGGAAAGGAAAGATTGTAGATTACCTGGCAGCGAAAGCGGACGTTGTTGTCCGTTCCCAGGGGGGGAACAACGCGGGACATACGGTTGTGACTGGCGGCAAAGCTTATCCGCTGCGCCTTATGCCGAGCGGCATTATGTATCCTGGCACCATCTGTGTCGTCGGCACGGGCGTCGTCATCGATCCGAAGAGTTTCCTTGAGGAAATGGAAAAGCTGGAGGCTCAGGGAATCAACGCGAAGCATCTCCAGATTTCCACCCGTGCGCAAGTCGTATTTCCCTACCATATCCGTTTGGACGAGGCAGAAGAAATGAGAAAAGGCAGCCGGAAGCTGGGGACGACGAAAAACGGGATCGGGCCGTGCTATGCGGACAAGATCAACCGCATCGGTATCCGTATGTGCGACCTTATGGATAAAGAAGTTTTTGCGGAGAAATTGAAATACAACGTGGAGCAAAAAAACATGCTTCTGGAAAAACTTTACGGAATGGAAGGTTTCGACTACGAGCAGATGCTGATTGATTATCTGGGATATGCGGAAAAGCTCCGCCCCTATGTGAAAGATACGAACTATACCGTCCAGACTCTGGTCAGGGAAGGAAAGAACGTTCTTTTTGAAGGCGCCCAGGCATCCATGCTCGACTGTGACAATGGCACCTATCCTTTCGTCACGTCTTCACATCCGACAGCAGGCGGTGCATGTATAGGCGCAGGCATCGGGCCGCACATGATGCAGAATATCTTCGGCGTGGTGAAAGCGTACAGCACCCGTGTCGGAGAAGGGCCGTTCCCGACAGAACAGGTGAATGAAATAGGCGACCGTATTCGGGACATTGCTCATGAATTCGGTACGGTGACCGGCCGTCCCCGCCGTGTAGGCTGGCTTGACGCCCGTGCCGTCCGTTACGCGGCGGCGCTGAACTCTTTCGATTATCTGGCGATTACCCGGCTGGATATCTTAGACGAGCTGGAAGAAATCAAAGTCTGTGTCGGCTATGAATATGAAGGAAAACTGGTTAAAGAATATCCGGCAGATCTGAAATTTCTTTCCAAAGTTACCCCGGTTTATAAAACCTACAAAGGATGGAAAGAAAAAATCAGCGCCATCCGTGACTACGACCGGCTTCCGGCGCTCTGCAAAGAATACCTGGCGGATATTTCTAAAGAAATCGGCGTCCCCATCGGCATCGTTTCCGTGGGGCCCAGCCGTGAAGAAACCATCGTAGTGAAAGATGTATTTTAAGAATGGAAAAGTAAGCATATAAAACAGAAAACGCGTGTCCTGAAACTAAAAAGCAGGAGACGCGTTTTTGTGTTTCTTCAAAGAAAAAAGCTCCGTAAAGGGAGCCGGTTTGGAGCGGATGATGGGAATCGAACCCACGTATTTAGCTTGGGAAGCTAATGTTCTACCATTGAACTACACCCGCATATGAAATTGTACTTTACTATTGTAGATGATTTTATCGAATAAATCAAGATTTGCAGGAAAGAAAACCGGGCAAGGGGGAAGGATGGACTTTTCGGAGCGTTCCTGTGATTTACGTGGACATGTGAAAGATGATTGTTTATAATATCTTTTAACCATTAAAAGGTTATTTGTTTTTCTTTCGTCGGTACAGAGATAGGAGGTCAATGGAGCATAGCAGAACGGAAGGAATGTTTAGTTTGTTGTAGTGTGTTTTGATGCAGTGGAGTGTTAGGAGGATTATTTATGGAAGAAGAACAGAAAAAAGTAAGCGGGGCTGCCGCATTGCCCAAGGTGGGATGGAAAGGAATGCTTGCTTTGGCTTTCGGTATCCTTTTCTTTGCCGGGGTTTTTGCCACGGTACAGGGGGCGGAATGGCTCAAAGCATTTGATTACAGTACGCTCATCGGTAAATTCGGTACGATGAAAGATCCGGCAAAAGCAACTTTTGTCGGTATGGGCGGGGTAAGCGCAAGAGGAGGATTTATTTTCGCGCTGTCACTCATTCCTTCCGTTATGCTGGCCATCGGTGTTGTAGACGTGCTGGATCATTATGGCGCTCTTTCTGCGGCGCAGAAACTGATGACGCCGCTCTTTAAACCGCTGATGGATGTACCCGGCCTCGTCGGACTGGCTTTGATTACCGATCTGCAGAGTACCGATGCCGGCGCGGCTCTCACCAAAGAATTATATGATGACGGCCTTATTGATAAAAGAGAACAGACCATCATTGCAGCGTGGCAGTATTCCGGAGCGGGGACGATCAGTAATTACTTTGCTATTGCAGGTGCGCTTTTCGGATTTATCCTCTGCCCGATCATTGTCCCTGTTATCATTATTATGGTCATGAAATTTGTTGGTGCCATGATTTGCCGCTTTGTTCTTGATACTGTTTATAAAGGAGATTTCAAAAATGACAACTGAAACGAGACCGGTACAGATAAAGCCTAATATTTTTGATATCTTCATCGGCGGCGCCAGAAAAGGCTGGAATCTGGCTACACAGAACCTTGTACCGAATATTTTGATGGCCTATGTCATCGCCTATATTTTAAATATTCTCGGTGTTATGGATTTCCTTGGATACTGGCTGGGGCCCATCATGGGCATCTTCGGCCTGCCGGGACAGTCTTTCGTTATTCTTCTGACCACCTGGCTGTCCTGTTCTGCAGGGGTAGGTGTGGCAGCTTCTCTCTATGCGTCGGGCATCATCAATGGGGAACATGTGACGATTCTCATGCCTGCCCTGATTCTGATGGCTTCCCAGATCCAGTACATGGGCCGGCTCCTCGGCCTTGCCGATGTACCGAAAAAATATTGGCCCCTGCTTATGGTGATCAGTATTTTCAATGCATTCATTGGTATGTTTATCATGAAACTGCTTATGCCGTTCTTTAATTGATTGTCTTACGCAAGAGAAAAGGAGGAAATCATGGCAGATGTATTTACCCATTTTAACTATCTTCATGCCATTCCTGAAATAGGGATGAAAGAATTTAAAACTTCCGCTTACGTGGCGGATGTGCTGAAACAGCTCGGTTATGAAGTAGAAACACAGATCGGCGGGGCGACAGGCGTCGTCGCGGTCTGTGACAGCGGTAAACCGGGACCTGTTCTCGGCCTTCGCGCGGACATGGATGCTCTTGGGACGAAAGACGGCGGCGCCGCCCACCTTTGCGGGCATGACGGACACATGGCCATGCTTCTTGCGGCGGCGGAAGAAATCATGAAAGAGAAGCTGGTCAGGAAAGGGAAACTGAAACTTCTTTTCCAGCCGGCGGAGGAAACGAGTGAAGGCGCTCTTTCCATGCTGAAAGGCGGTGCTGTTGACGATATTGAAATCCTCATCGGCATGCACGGTCGTCCCATCCAGGAGTGCCGTGTGGGAGAAGCGGCTCCCGCTTTGTATTACAGCGCTGCGACCCACGTGAAAATCGACATCACAGGCATGCAGAGCCATGGGGCCCGACCCTATCTCGGCACCAGCGCGCTTGACGCGGCATGCCTTGTTGTACAGTCAGCCAACGCTCTCCGCTTTAATTCCAATGTGGTGTACAATCTGAAAGCGACACAGATCCATGCGGACGCAGGTGTGGCAAATGCGGTTCCCGGTACGGCGACGATCACGTTCGACCTCCGCAGCCGGGATAATGATGTGATGGAACTGATGATTCAAAAACTGCGGGGTGCGGCGGAAAATGCGGCCGCTTCCATTGGCGCCAAAGCGGACTTCACCATCCTGCACCAGACACCGGCGTCCATTATCACACCTGAAATCACGGAAGTCATCGGGGAAGTGATTACATCCGAACTTGGCGAAAAAGCCTGCATCCCTCCGATCGTCACCGCGGGAGGAGAAGACTTCTTCTGGTATCCGAAAATGAAACCGGAATTGAAAACGGGATTCATTGCATTGGGCGAAGATGCGGAACCGGGACTTCATGATCCCGCCATGCACTTCAACCATGACGCCCTTCCCTATGGAGTGAAAATTCATAAAGGCCTCGTGAAGAAATTACTTGGCTGACGATTCCCAATGTAAAAGACTCGTGCTGTATCCATCTGCGGATATGGTGCGGGTTTTTATATTGCTGCCGGAAGCCGCCGGATCGCATTCATTTCACAGATGAGGCATATGCTGCAGGGGAGGAAAAGCTGCTTATTCTTTTTTTACTTCACCAATAACTGTTAGAGAAGGTATGCGTACAGGAAGTATACGGACTGATTTCGTAAAAGGGACTTTATTCCGGTGTGTATCCTCTATTGTGCAAACAGCAGGAGGAGAGCGATAGAATACACAATGATGGGATAAAAGAAAAGGGTTCAGGTATAAATTTTTCTTTAAAATATGCATTCTGTCGAATTAGAAAAACCGTTGGTTTTGATATACAATAAAGAAAAGTATTCTGCATTTATTTCTTATTTTTGGATCTGAGGAGGTGTTCTTTATGAACAAATGGGTAAGTGTTGTTTTATGTATCTGCGGTCTTGGCTTGGGTGGTATGATGCTGACCGGTGATTCCGACGGCGGACGGGCACTTATCGAAAATGCGCCTTATATCACGGATGGGAAGATTAATCCTGCTTATGAGGGTAAGGTGGTCATCGTTGCGGGAAAGCTGAAGACGGAAAAGCCGGCAGTAGATGAAGAACTGGGTATTTCCTTTGATTCTCCCATAATCAGGAGGAATGTGCATGTGATGGTGGAGAAGGGGAGCGGAAGTAATATAAAGAGAAATTGGGAAAGCACATCTGCTTCCAATATCCCACAAAAGTATAAGCGTGATCCGCCGCCTGTCATTACTTTTTACGGCGTGGTAAAAGCAGGCGATTTTGTTCTGGATAAAACACTCTTGGAAAAATTTGCTGCCGGTGTGAATGTGAAGGAGCTTCCCCAGCAAGCTTCCTATAAAAAGACACCCCTTTATCATGAAACAGAATCGGGGATCCACTATCTCACAAACCGGGAACCAAATCTTATTTTTTCCCATCTGGACGGTGATTACCGAATCTCCTATACGAAATCTTCTCTGGAGGAAAATCAGGAGAAAACCTTGGTGGGGGTTCAAAAAGGAAATAGGCTCCGGGGAAAAGGAATGGTGGACGGTATCGAATTTTTCGGACAGGAGTCGAACGGTATTCTGACCAGGGAGAATATTTTAAAGAATAATGACAATTTTGATTTCATTCTTACCGTTTTAGGCTATGCGCTTTCTGTGGCGCTTATCGCAGGCGGTATATATTCTTTTAAAAAATCTTAAGTAAAAAGGAACCTTAGTGGGAAAGCTGCCTGGTATTTCATTTTTAACAGAGTGATATATTCGTTTTGGAAAGGACGGGTGCGGCTATGCTGCTTATGGGTGTGAAAGAAGAAAATGGATGGCTTTGTTCTCAATGGAATCTGACTTATGGGACAGGCTGGACAGAAATTACTAAAGCGGTGAAAACGGCGTATCCCTATTATGAGAATGTGGAAGTCCTGGTAGACAACAGAAAAGTTGATCTGCGGTCGGCGGAAGATGTGCTGTGTCTGGAAGAGGGCGGGAATATGGTTATCCGGGGGACTTCTACAGTCATCAAAGTGCCGATGATGGTCAAGTTTTATAACCAGCTGCAGAGAGTGGACGTGTGGGTGGCGTGTGCCACGGATGAATTTAAAGAAGCGGATTATAAATCTTTCAACTTGTCTATGGGGCAGTATATGGACAGTATGGAACTTGCCATGTATTGCTGATTGGCGGGGCGCCGCAATGATGGGAAGGCAGATTTCCTTCCGTCTGTCTGAAAGGAGAATGTATGGACAGCGGCATGTATACGGAAAGGGAAGTGCAATGCCTGAAAGAAGGTATGGGTGCAGTCCGGTCGGTGTTGTCGGGGACGGATACGGAAGCGAAACGGCGCCTGCTTTTTTATCTTGACTGGTATATGGATCCCTATTACAAGCAGGATATTTCAGGCATAAAAAAAGATTTAAAGGAAATGCTGGAAAAAGTCGCGGTGTCTCCTGAAGAAGAGGATATCATTGATGAAGCCCTGCATCTCCTGGAAGGATATACGGATCCGCCATATCCGATACTGGCGGCGTACTGGGGGAACTTAAGTGGAAAACATAAACCGAAAGCGCTTTATCTGCTGCAGGGGGCAGGATAGAGAGCTTTCGGCAAAACAGGAAAAAGAGCAGAAATCAGACATGGAAAGCATGAAGCAGTATTTCTGCTGTATCCTGATATGGGGGAAGGCGCCGCAGTCGAGCTGTATAAGGCGTATTATGACAAGGGAGCATCTGCAGGGAAAAGAATCTGTGAGGACGCGCTTGCCGCTAAGGCGACGGCAGGAACGGAGGTTTCACCTGTCGGAATTATTGGGTATTATTATCCTGCAACGGTGTATGTGGCGGAGAACGGAATGCTGTATTGCGTCCATGAGTATGAATCTGATGTTCGTGTATTTGCAGATGTTGAAGAAATTCTTGCCTATGAATTGCAGGTGCACAGGCCGATACGGATAGAAAGGCGCCGCTGATGCAGGCCGATGGTTTTGTAAAAGTGGGGAGTCCGGCATGGATAAAGAAGAGTTTTGCAGTGCCTATGTAGCATGGTTTCCTGAAAATGAAGAAAGATACAGGGAGCATAAAAGAGAATTTCCCCATATTCTGCTCCATGTATTTTCTGTATTTGCTGTAAATATCCCTATGGCAGAGGCTTATGAGGGAAAAGACCGCGCCGGGTTTGAAAAATTTTGTTCTTTCGTTGAATATGCGTGGAGAAAAGCGGATGATGAAGTGCTGAATGTACTTGATACCACCGTGCTGGAGGGGATATCTGAAAATCTGCCGATGTGGACTGCTTTCGGGAACTGCATTCATGAAGATTTCCGGACTTACATCAATACCGTCCTGATCAGGCAGAATGTCATGATGTCTGATGTGCCGCCGCTTTGTTAATCGGCCCGATAAGGATGGAATATACTGCGGGAAGACAGTAAGGAATCCTGCTTATGTACACATCTGCGGGTTTCTTTCCGCTGCATTCTTCTAATGATTTGCAAAATAGGATAAAATAAAGAATAATAGATCAAATCCCGATCAGGGGAAGATGTATTATTTAAATATTTAAACAGGTAAGACAGAAAGGAATATATATGGATCAGAAATTTGATACGATTGTCATCGGTTTCGGCAAGGCGGGAAAGACGCTGGCGGCGAAACTGGCAAAGCAGGGTGAAAAAGTAGCGCTGATTGAAAAGGATGCCCGTATGTACGGCGGTACATGCATCAATGTGGGCTGCATTCCCTCCAAGCGTCTGGTGCTGGAGGCGGAGCGGGCGCCTGCCCATGATTTTGAAGTGCAGAGTGAGTATTATCATGTGGCGGTGCAGGAGAAAAAGAAACTGACAACAGCACTCCGTATGGCCAATTATAATAAGCTTATTGATGCCGGTGTGCAGGTCATCAACGGCACGGCTTCTTTCCTTGACGGAAAAACGATCGGGGTAAAAGGCGCGCACGGTACGATGCAGACGCTTTCCGCATCCAAATTGATTATCAATACCGGCGGGCGTCCGATAATTCCTGCTGTACCCGGTGTGGAAAATAACCGTTTGGTGTTCACGTCTGAAACCATGATGGAGAATGAAACACTGCCCCGCCGGTTGACGATTATCGGCGGCGGATATATAGGACTGGAATTTGCTTCCATGTATGCCCGTTTCGGAAGCAAAGTGACGATCCTCCAGAACGGTTCTGTATTTCTGCCGAAAGAAGACCGGGATATGGCGGAAGCGGTTGAAAATGTATTGAAATCTTATGGCGTGTCCGTCATTACGGGAGCCGGTCTGAAGGAAATCAAAGAAGGGACGGCGGTTTATACAAAGAACGGAGAGGAAGATACGCTGGACGGCGATGCCATTCTTCTCGCCACGGGACGCGGGCCGAATACGGAAGATCTTCATGCGGAACGGGCCGGTGTGGAATTGACAAAGCGGGGCGCCGTCGTTACCGATAAGCATCTGCGGACAACCGCGGAAAATATCTGGGCGGCCGGCGATGTGTGCGGCAATCTGCAGTTCACCTATATTTCTCTGGATGACAGCCGCATTATTCTTTCCGATATGCAGGGTGATGGAAGCCGTACGACAGAGAACCGCGGTGCTTTCGCTTACTCTGTCTTCATGGAGCCGTCTTTTTCCCGTGCAGGCCTGTCGGAGAAAGAAGCGGCGGATAAAGGGCTGAATTACCGTGTGGTGCGGATGAATACCGATATGATTCCGAAAGCGAAAGTTCTCCGCAAGACGACGGGGATGCTGAAGGCGGTCATTGATAAAGACAGTGGGAAGATTTTCGGCGCGGCACTTTTCTGTCCCGAATCTTACGAAATTATCAATATGGTGAAGTTAGCGATGGATCATGATTTGGATTACACGGTGCTCCGTGATTTTATCTACACGCATCCCACCATGTCCGAAGGGCTGAATGATTTGTTTGCCTTATAAAAACGGATAACGGCTGGCGGAAACCGGAAAACGAGAAGGCGGATAAATCTATCCGGAGTCCGGAAAAAGCCTGACAATAAGGACAGCATATCTTATTTATGAGATGTGCTGTTTTTTCTTTTTACCCAATGGAGTATGTGATAAGAAAACAGACATCAGAGAACAGACATCAGAAGACAGAAAGCAGATATCAGAGAACAGACGCTAGAAGACAGAAAACAGGAAACAGAAATCAGACACCAGAAAACAGGAATCAGAAATCAGAAATCAGAACACAGAGAACAGATAACAGATAACAGAAACCAGAGAACAGAAATCAGAAGATAGAAGACAGAAAACGGATGTCAGAAATCAGAAAACGGGAAACAGAAAACGGAAATCAGATATCGAGGCTGTGGGCTGTCATCTGCCTGAGAGTGAGTGATCCACGGCTGCCCGCAGTTTTTTTATTTCCCCATACGGGAGCGTTCCGGAATATGCTTGGGAATGATCCTTTATGTGTTTTCTGCCCATGCATTGAAAGATGAAATGAAAGCTGATAGTATATGTGTACTGTTTATGTCGGAAGAGGGGATAGGATTGGAGCAGAAACGGGAAAGCGGGGCATGGAAGGCTTTTCAGGAAGCGTTTCCTTACACGGTTCCTATTTTCGCAGGATTCTGGTTCGTAGCGTTTTCTTATGGGATTTATATGCATTCCATGGGGTTCGGCTTTCTTTATCCTGCCCTTATGGCGGCATTCATTTTCGGCGGTTCACTGGAGTTCGTCGTAGTGACAATGCTTATGAGTCCGTTTGCCCCGCTGGATGCCTTTGTTATGGCGCTGATGGTGCAGTCCCGCCATTTATTTTACGGTATTTCCATGCTCGAGAAATATGAAAACATGGGGTGGAAGAAACCGTTTCTCATGTTTTGGATGTGCGATGAAACATTTGCTTTGAATTACACAGCCACAGTGCCGCGTGATGTGGATCGGGGCTGGTTCATGCTCTGGGTATCCTTCCTGAATTATTTCTATTGGGTCAGCGGCGCTACGGTAGGCGGACTTTTGGGATCGCTGGCAGCATTTGATACGAAGGGGCTCAGTTTTGTGATGACTGCGCTTTTTGTTGTTATTTTTCTGGAACAGTTTTTACGGGAGAAAAAACATTATACCGCAATGATCGGCGGCGTGTCGGCAGTGGGGTGTCTGGCTGTTTTCGGCGCGGAGTCGTTTATACTTCCGGCCATGGGTCTGATCCTGGCGGCGATTACGCTTTTGCGGAAGCCGATTGAGAAAGCAGGGGGATTTTTATGACGGAAATGCCTTTATATGAACAGGTTCTCACGATTGCTGTCTGTGTCCTGGCAACGATGGCAACACGGATGGTTCCTTTTTTTCTTTTCCGGCCCGGGAAAACTCTGCCCGCTTATATCCAATACCTTCGGAAGGCGCTGCCCTCGGCGGTATTTGCCCTTCTTGTGGTGTATTCGCTGAAGGACATTCATTTCTTTTCGGGAAATCATGGTGTACCGGAGGCGCTGTCTCTTGCGGTGACGGTCGCGGTTCATGTGTGGAAGAGAAATATGCTTCTTTCCATGGCGGCAGGTACGGCATGCTGCATGGCGCTGACAAGGGTTTTATAGAAAGCGGTAAATATGGAAAACCGGGGAAATATTTCCTCGGCTTTTTGAATCTCTTCCTTTGGAACTTATTCATTTGTACGCCTGCGATGATTTGCTTTATAATCATGGGGAGGCAGCCATAAATGCTTTGAGAGTTTAAAATTCCAAGAAGCATGAAAACAGCAATGAACAAGGAGATAAAAGCAATGTTCGGTTCAACGGATAAGATATTACAGGCGCTTGAGGCGGAACAAATCCGCCGCCTGAACCTTACAAAAGAAGATTTACAAAAATCATACCGTAAATTGGCGGAACAGAATTTTCCTGACGATCAAAGAATCCGATTTATTGCTGATTTAGGAGCCTGCAAAGATGCGGCATATCATTATCGGCTTATTTGTAAAGACTGGGAAGAAGATAAAAAGCTGCATTTAGAAAGCAGCTTTGATCAACACGGAAGAGAAGGCCTTGCGTTTTTATTTGAACAGCTGGATACAGTCAGGGATGAAAAGTTAAAGATATTGACCGCGTTTCTCATAGCGGGAACTCTTTCCAAGTTGAAGCATAGAGATTTTTATGTATCATTCTGCAATCGGCTTATTCCTGTTCTTGTTTCACTTATTGATACAAATGAAAATATTCTTCGCCGTAAAATTATCATCGCTTTTGGGTGGATAGGCTCATCAAAAGAAATTGATATCTTAACAAGACAAATATCCAGGGATAAAGATGCCCTTTGCCGGGCATGGTCTGCAGCAAGTCTTATGCAGATGTCATTTCATAGAGTGGAACGGGAAATGCTGCGGACGAAAACAAAAGAAGTATTTGCGCAAGCCATTGCAGAAGAGAAAGACTTATATGCCTGCGGAATGATGATAGAAGCAGCGCAAACATTGTTCAGCAAAAAATGGATATCTTCAACTGTTGTAGAAAATATGGAGCCTGAAAAGATAGAAAAAGCAAGACAGTCTGCCATCAGGTTTTTGAGCAAGTGTTAGATAAAAAATATAGAAATGCAGGAAACAGTCAATCAAAAATAATGGTTTACTGTTTTTTGCTGTTCAAAAGTAGAAAGGGTGTCAAATGAAGAATACCAATAAATCAAAACGGTACCTGATAAACGCTTCGTACGGCGCATGTGCGGAAGCGGAACAGGTTTTTCCTGACGGCGGGAAGGGTGTTTTACCCGATACGGATCGCTATGCGGCCGCAGTGCGGGGAACCGGAGGATTGATAAGGATAAGGAGGTAAAGTATAATAAACGGGAATGCTTTACGGGTGTGGAGTATTATCTTTACATGTAAGGAGGAACGCAGGGTTGTCTTTTTTTTCGAAATTATTGAAAGTAATAAGCCATAAGAAATATCAAAAAAATCCGTTAGGAAAGAAACTTTCTCCTTTGCAGCAGTCTGTTTTGAATATAGGTGCTGTGAATGCGGAGCAGACTATGTATTACTGTGATTCATTGGAAACCGGCTCTGAGAAAGAGGAAATTAGAAATAATTTAGCGGCTTACTATGATATTATTGATGAAGAAAGCGCTTTGCATACGCTGGAATGGCTGCTGGAACGAGGACACCGTGTATACTTTGATGCGATTAAGTTGTTTTCTGCCGGCATATCGCCGTCTATTACCGATGAAATCCTGACACCGGATGAACAACTTGACACACCCCGTTATATGAAAAATGTAAAGGAGATGATAGAATCCCTGACAGAAAAAGGATATATCAGTTCCCAGGCGGATTTACAGAATCAATCTGTTCTTGCGTGGGACATGGGGCGGCTGGTGCTGATCGCGCGCTGCTGCTTTGAATGCGGATATATTACGGAAGAAAAAGCATGGTGTTATATGGAAGAAGCACATAAGAAGTGCTGCGCAGTGTATGGCGACTGGAAAGAATTTGCGGCGGGATATGTGATCGGCAGGTGCATGTGGGGCGGTATGAAGCAGATGCCCGGCGGAATCATGGGCATCGCAGAAGGACTGCTCCACGATCCGGAGAGTCCCTGGCAAAAAGCACGGTTGCATGTATTTGAAATGTAAAGGAGAGTATTTATGGGTATGGAAATAGCATTGATACCGGCGGCTATGTTTATCGTGGGCATCGGCATGATGATTTACATGAAGAAAAAGAGGGACAGCCTGGCGCCGGGATATGCACAGCAGGAAATGAAGAGGTTCGTGAAAGAAATGGTGCCGCAGCTGTCTGAGGAAGAATTTCATGTGATTGACTGCCCCTGGAATGCGGAGCATCATTTGGTGATCGCTTATACGGACGAAAGTATTTTCTTTATCCCCGCCCTTCCCAATCCTATGACGATGAAAATTATGAAGTACAGCGGGGAACGTGGAGCCGGACTGGGCAGTCTGGTCAGCCATACCATTCTTGGCAGTGATTCAGCGGACGGCGTGGAAATGGTGCCGGCCAGTGCCGTTTCCGGAGTGGAAATTGATGAAAGTGCAAGAGAGGTTCGCATTGCTGTCGGAGACGAAGTGAAAAAGTATCACTTCAAGGAGAAGGATTGTTTTGGAGGAGACCACGCGGAAGCGCTCCGTGCTTTCTTCCGCTTCCTGCGCGGCATAAGGGCGTGATCCTGACATAAAAAGGAATACCGATAAAAGGACCGGATTTCATGACAGAGGAGTCCGATCCTTTTTGTATGCTCCTTTCAGCTTGCCGGGGATGACCGGATGTTCACGTCTGCGGCCGGAATGATTGTCCGCATGAAAAAATTTCTTCAATAGTGTTTTCCTATTGTTCAGAGGGCTTGAAATGTGTTATCATACGCAATAAGCTATTAAGGACAGATCTTTTCCAAGGCGGAAGAGAAGTTCTTTTTCTGATTCGTCCGTCGGGACGGTTTATGTGGAAGGAATGGAGGGAGCATTATGGCGATTAAGAAGAGAATGGTAGGTATTGTCGGCGTAGGACATGTAGGTGCCCATGTAGCGTTTAATTTGGGAATGATGGGGATTGCCGATGAAGTGCTTCTCTGTGATTTGAAAGAAAGCAAAGTGACAAGCGAGGTACAGGATCTGAATGATGCGGTTATGTACATGCCGAATCATGTTGTCTACAAGGCGTCCGATTATGCGGGACTGAAGGACTGCGACGTCATCGTGAATGCTGTAGGCGATATCACGCTTTGCGCTTCCGGCAGCCGCGACGGGGAATTGGAAAACAGTGTGAAACAGGTGGCCGATTATATCCCGAAGGTCATGGCCGGAGGGTTCCACGGACTTTTTGTGAGCATTACGAATCCCTGTGACGTGGTGGCGAATCTGATTGCCCGTAAGAGCGGCCTGCCGAAGGGGCATGTCATGGGTACAGGGACGCTTCTCGATTCTTCCCGTCTGATTCACGCGATATCGGAACAAACGGGCCTTGATTCCCGCGGCTTTACGGCATTCATGCTTGGAGAACACGGAAATTCCCAGATTGTTCCCTGGTCGCAGATAACTTTTTACGGCAAGCCTCTGTCGGAAATGGAAAGTGATCCGAAGTTCCGGTTTGATAAAGAGGAAATACAGGAGCGTACCATTAAAGGCGGATGGGTGACTTATTCCGGCAAGCAGTGTACGGAGTACGGCATTGCTTCGGCGGGAGCGACTTTGGTCCGCACGATTCTTCATGATGAAAAGCGTATTCTTCCCTGCTCGGCTCCGCTGGACGGCGAATACGGCGAGTCCGGTATTTTCTGCGGCGTGCCGGCTGTTATTGGCGCGAACGGCGTGGAAAAGGTGATGGAATACAATCTGACAGAAGAGGAGCTGGCTTGTTTCAAGGCGTGCTGCGCGACAATCCGCGCGAATATCGCCAAGGGCGACGCGATCCTCGGCGAATAAGGAAACGAAGGGCTGTGATGGAGATGTCACGGCCTTTTTTGCCGGCGCAGGCGTTTTATTTCTGTAATCGGTGGTTTTCTATTGAAATGTACATCGGCGCTGAGTACAATAAAAATATATATGCGCTTTTCATCTGAAAGAATGCAATCGACACATAGGGGGAGTTGCTTATGAGAAAAATCCGGAAGGTCCTGGTAGCCAACAGAGGCGAGATCGCCATCCGTGTATTCCGTGCCTGCAATGAGCTGGGTATCAGGACGGTGGCTGTTTATTCCAAAGAAGATGTACTGTCTCTTCATCGGAACCGTGCTGACGAAGCGTACCTGGTGGGGGAAGGGGATAAACCGATTGATGCTTACCTGGATATAGAGGACATCATCCGTATCTGTAAGGAGCATCATGTGGACGCAGTTCATCCCGGTTACGGATTCCTTGCGGAAAATGCGGAGCTGGCGAAACGCTGTGAAGAGGAAGGCATTATTTTCATCGGGCCGCGTGTGGAACATCTGATCATGTTCGGTGATAAAGTGAATGCCCGTATCCAGGCGGAAAAAGCACAGATCCCCATGATTCCCGGCACAAACGGTGCGGTGGAAAGCTTTGAGGAGGTCAAAGCGTTTGTCGAGGAATACGGTTTCCCCGTCATGATCAAAGCGGTCAACGGCGGCGGCGGGCGCGGCATGCGGAATGTGGACCGCATGGAAGATCTGGAGGAAGCGTACCACCGCGCGAAATCGGAAGCGAAAATGGCTTTCGGCAGCGATGAAGTGTATGTGGAAAAATGTATCATGAATCCGAAGCATATCGAGGTACAGATTCTCGGTGATGAAGCGGGACATGTCATTCATCTGTTTGAACGTGACTGCTCTATCCAGCGCCGCCATCAGAAAGTGATTGAAATGGCGCCTGCCTGGTCGCTTCCGCAGAAGTTGCGCGAAGATATCTGCAGTGCCGCCGTCAAATTGATGAAGAATGTCAATTACCTCAATGCGGGGACGGTGGAGTTCCTTGTGGATCAGGATGAAGAGCATTTCTATTTCATTGAAGTGAATCCCCGTGTGCAGGTGGAACATACGGTAACGGAAATGATTACCGATGTGGATATCGTGAAGACACAGATTCTCATTGCCGAAGGCTATTCGGTGGATAGTCCGGAGGTGGCGATCGGTCTACAGCCGACGATCTGGTTCAAGGGTGTGGCGATCCAGTGTCGCATCACGACGGAGGATCCGCAGAACGGTTTTATGCCTGACACGGGCAAGATTATCGCCTACCGTTCCGGCGGCGGCCCCGGTATCCGTCTGGACGCTGGTACGGCGTATACGGGAGCGGTGATTACTCCTTACTATGATTCACTCCTGGTCAAGGTGACGGCCCATGCGCTCCATGCGAAAGACACAGTGCACAGAATGCTCCGCTGCCTTGATGAATTCCGTATCAGCGGTGTGAAGACAAATATATATTTCCTTCAGAATATGCTCCGCACGAAGGATTTCCAGGAAGGTCTCTGTGATGTCAATTACATCGACCGCCATCCGCAGCTTCTGGATGAACCTGAAGCAATCAGCGACCGCGGTACGAAGCTGCTCCGCTATATCGGAGATATCACCGTCAACGGCTATGCCGGGGCGGGTGCGAAGGAAAAGCCCGATTTCGCTCCGGCAGCGCCTCTTTCGGCAGAGGGGGAAACAGTACCTCGCGGTACAAGGCAGATGCTGGAAGAATGGGGACCTGAAAAATTTTCCAAATGGGTCATGGATCAGAAAGAACTGATGATCATGGACACGACATATCGTGATGCCCACCAGTCGCTTTTGGCGACCCGTGTGAGGACACACGATATCATGAACGCGATCCGTTACACCGCATGTCATGTGCCGCAGCTCTTCTCTTTTGAAAACTGGGGCGGCGCGACGTTTGATGTGGCTTATCGTTTCCTTGATGAAAGTCCCTGGGAACGGCTTCGCCGGATGCGTGAAGCAGCGCCGAATATCCTTTTCCAGATGCTCACCCGCGGCGCGAATACGGTAGGATATACGAATTATCCTGAAAATGTGGTCCGCCATTTCATTGATGAAGCAGCAGACAACGGGATTGACGTGTTCCGTATATTCGACTGTCTGAACCAGCTGAGCCACATGACGATTTCCATTGATGAAGTCCGCAAGAAGGGTAAACTGGCGGAAGCGTGCTTCTGCTATACCGGGGACATCATGGATCCGAAGCGGCAGAAATATTCTTTGAAATATTACACGGATCTGGCAAAAGAAATGCAGAATGCCGGCGCCAATCTGATCGCTGTCAAGGATATGGCGGGACTTCTGAAACCGGAAGCCGCATACGCTCTCGTGGCCGCATTAAAAGATGCCGTCGATCTTCCGATCCATCTCCACAGCCATGAAGGCGGCGGGCTGACGCTGTACAGCTATGCAAAAGCGGCGGAAGCCGGCGTGGATATTGTCGATGTGGCGACAGGCGCGCTTTCAAACGGTACGAGCCAGCCGTCCATGACGGCGCTGTACTACGCGCTCCAGAACAATCCCCGCCAGCCGAAACTGGATATCGAAGCCTTGGAAACGATTGACCGCTACTGGCAGGGCATCCGTCCTTACTACGCGGGGGTGGACAGCCGGATGGCAAGTCCGAATACCACGCTTTTCCAGCATGAAATGCCGGGAGGACAGTTCTCCAATCTCCGCCAGCAGGCGACTGCGGTGGGACTGGGAGACCGCTGGCCGGAAGTCTGCCGCATGTATGCCAAGGTGAATATGATGTTCGGCGATATTATCAAAGTAACGCCGTCGTCCAAAGTGGTCGGTGATATGACACTCTTCATGGTGCAGAACCATCTGACGGAAGAAGATATTTATGCGAAGGGGGCGGCCCTTGATTTCCCGCAGTCCGTGGTTGATTTCTTTGATGGGAAACTGGGCGTTCCTTACGGCGGATTCCCTGAAAAGCTGCAGAAGATTATTTTGCGCGGGGAAGAACCCCATCTGGAATCTCATCCGCAGGATGTGGACTTCGCCGCGGTGAAAGCAGAAATGAAGAGCAGGCATATGTCCACGCGGGAAGAAGATATTTCCTCTTACTGTATTTATCCGAAAGTTTTCAGTGATTATATGGACCGCTATCATCAGTATGGCGACCTGTCCGTCCTGGATACGCCGACGTTCTTCTTTGGCATGAAACCGGGCGAGGAAATCCGAGTGAATATAGAAGAAGGAAAGATGCTCCTTATCCGTCTTGACGGAATCACGAAACCTGACGGAGAAGGAAACCGCCGTATCCAGTTTGAGCTGAACGGCATGCCCCGTGAAATTAAAATTCATGACAGGCATGTGGCGGAATCCGCAGTGACCGCAAGAAAAGCGGATAAGGATATTCCCGGCGAGGTAGGGGCGACCCTGTCGGGATCCGTCGTGAAAGTGCTTGCGGAAAAAGGCGGGCATGTGAAGAAAGGCGAGCCGGTAATTGTCACAGAAGCCATGAAGATGGAAACGACGATCACTTCTCCTGTGGACGGCATTGTAAGTGAGATTCATGTGAAGGCGGGCAGCCGTATCGAATCAGGCGACCTTCTCATGGTGATTGAATAAGAGGTAAAGCGGAGATAGAAACACGAAAGGGTTCTTTCCTGACGGAGGGAACTCTTTTTGCGTGGGGATTCAGGCAAAGATGGGAAAAGGAGGGGAAGTTTCCTGAAAGTGGTGATATAATACGGATGGAGTATTTCAGGAAGAATCCTGAAAAAGAAAGTTTAACAGGCGGATGCCTGGGAGAGGAGCGGATGATGAAATTTTATCGCTGTAAAAAGTGCGGCAAAGCAGTCGCTGTTCTTGGAGAGAGCGGGGAAGACATGTTCTGCAGGAATGCGGAGATTGAAGAATTGATTCCCAATACTACAGATGCTGCCGGTGAGAAGCATGTTCCCGTTATCACGAAAGATGGATCGAAAGTGCATGTGGCAGTCGGCGCTGTAGAGCATCCCATGCTGGAAAGCCACTATATCACCTGGATTGTTCTGGAAACGAAGAACGGAAGCCAGCAGGTGGATCTGAAACCGGGCATGAAACCGATGGCTGATTTCGTTCTTGCCGAAGGGGATGAAGTTGTAGCAGCGTATGAGTATTGCAATTTGCATGGACTGTGGAGAGGAGAATAAGGATGAAGAAGTATGTATGCAAAGTTTGCGGATGGATTTATGATGAAGCTTTAGGCGATCCGGATAATGGAATTGCCCCGGGAACCAAGTGGGAAGATCTGCCCGATGATTTCAAGTGCCCGCTCTGCGGTGTCGGGAAAGACGACTTTGAGATCATGGAAGACTGATCGGTGACGGACAAACTGCAGGAAATGAAAACTCCTTCTCTGGCAGAGGGAGTTTTTTTATGGATCATTTCTTAAGCCTTCATAGAGGAACGGGTTTTGTTGCAATAGAGAGAATTAAATGATAGAATAAATCGGTAGCATATTTTACATGGAAAAGCAAGAGGAAAATATTAAAATAAAATATTTCAATAACAAATAAGTTTTTATCTATACCTAAAATATTTTTATAGAAAGATATAGAGAAAACATTTTAGGTAAAAATGAATTTATATTGCGGAATGTTTTTCGCTCGTGTAAAATTATGTTTTACAGTCTCTATTTATATATAGTGAGAAGGCTCGCGGAGAAAAGAGGAGCCCGGCTCAAATCGGGAACACTGATGAAGTACAGGATATTTTGTGGCTTAATCGGTGTTTCCTTGGCCTTGTCCTCTTTTCATCCCTGTTCCCATGTGTTGGAAATTCAGATTTTATATGGAAGGAAAGGGTGAGGCGTGGAATGCCTAACAGCAAAATGTTTAGACCCGTCCAGGTAGGTACTAAGAAAAGATATACCTACGCCAGATCTCAGGAAGTTCTGGGGATGCCCCATCTGCTCGATTTGCAGACCAAATCTTACGAATGGTTCTGTAAAGAAGGGCTGAGGGATGTATTTGCGGATATTTCTCCTATCGAGGATAGTGCTCATAAATGGGCGCTGCATTTCGGCGAATACTATTTCAAGAAAGAAAAGTACAGCATCGATGAATGCAAGACGAGAGATGCTACTTATTCCGCTCCGCTGCAGGTCAAAGTCCAGCTCGTCAATAAGGAAACTGGCGAAATCAAGGAGCATGATCTTTTCATGGGCGATTTCCCGATTATGACGGATACGGGCACATTTATTATCAATGGCGCCGAACGTGTTATTGTTTCCCAGCTTGTCCGCTCTCCCGGCGTATACTACAAAAAGGAAATGGACACTTTCGGGAAGGAAATCTATTCCGCCCAGCTCATTCCGAACCGCGGCGCGTGGATCGAACTGGAAACTGATGCCAACGGCGTTGTTTCCGTTCGTATCGACCGTAACCGCAAGATGCCCGTGACGTACCTCATCCGTGCGCTGGGGTTCTCTTCCAATGAAGAAATCATGGAGCTTTTCAATAATGATATCCATATCGAAGAGACGCTCAAGAAGGATGAAACGCAGAATACAAAAGAAGCACTCATCGCTATTTATAAAAAGCTCCGTCCCGGCGAACCGGCGACAGAAGAAAGCGGCACGACCCTGCTCCGCAACTTCTTTTATGATCCCCGCCGTTATGATCTGGCGAAGGTCGGACGTTACAAGCTGAATAAGAAACTCTCCTGGGAAAACCGCCTCAAGGGCCATCGTACGGAAGGGCCTATCGTGGATACGGAAACCGGTGAAATCATTATCCAGGGGAATGCCCTTATCGACGAGGAAGCCATCGCGATCCTGAAGAAGAGCGGCGTGTTCAGCAAGGTAGAAATGGTGGAAGTCATGACCCAGAAAGAGGACGGAACACCTGTCAAGGTGATCTGCTCCAATGGAATGCGTGATGACAGCTATCGGATTCTTGACCGCGCGGATATTATCGCGGCGGTAGACTATCTTTTGAATATGATCCAGGGCTATGGGCGCCCCGATGATATCGACCATCTCGGCAACCGCCGTGTCCGCTGTGTCGGCGAACTGCTCCAGAACCAGTTCCGCATCGGCTTGTCCCGTATGGAACGTGTGGTTCGCGAAAGAATGACTACCCAGGATCAGGACAAGATGACCGCCCAGGCGCTCGTCAATATCCGTCCTGTCGTGGCAGCCATCAAGGAATTCTTCGGCAGTTCCCAGCTGTCCCAGTTTATGGATCAGACGAACCCATTGGCGGAGCTGACGCATAAGCGTCGTCTGTCCGCTTTGGGGCCGGGAGGGCTGTCTCGTGAACGTGCAGGGTTTGAAGTCCGCGACGTGCATTATTCCCATTATGGGCGTATGTGCCCCGTAGAAACGCCGGAAGGTCCGAATATCGGACTTATTTCCTCACTGTCCAATTACGGAATTGTCAACAAGTACGGCCTGATTGAAACGCCGTACCGCCGGATTAACCCGAAGACCCACGAAGTGACCAATGAATGTCTCTATGTGACGGCTGATATTGAAGAAAATAAAGTTATTGCCCAGGCCAGCGAGCCGCTGTCAGATACCGGCGCGTTCCTGAACCGGTATGTGGCCTGCCGCCGTGGTCCTGATGTTCTGGAAGCTTCTCCTGAAGAAGTGGATCTCATGGACGTTTCTCCGAAGCAGGTCGTTTCTATCGGTACGTCTCTCATTCCGTTTCTTGAACATGATGATACGAACCGTGCGCTCATGGGCGCCAATATGCAGAGGCAGGCGGTACCGCTCCTCCGCCCGGAAGCGCCTCTTGTAGGCACGGGTATGGAATGGGTGGCCGGCCAGGACTCCGGTGTCTGCGTTCTTGCAAAACGGTCAGGCGTGGTTACCTCTGTCAACGGGAAACAGATTATCGTCCGCGCGGATAACGGCGAATATGATACTTATGACCTGATTAAGTTCCTCCGGTCCAACCAGAGCACCTGCATCAACCAGCATCCCATCGTATACAAAGGGGACAAGGTCGAAGCCGGGCAGACACTGGCAGATGGCATGTCCACCGACGGAGGCGAGCTGGCTCTCGGACACAACGTGCTTGTGGCGTTCGTATCCTGGGAAGGATATAACCATGAAGACGCCGTGCTCATTTCTGAACGTCTCTGCAAAGATGACCTGTACACCTCTATCCATATTGAAGAATACGAGTGTGATGCCCGTGATACGAAGCTGGGCGAAGAAGAGATTACAAGAGAGCTGGCATCCGTCAGCGACGACGCCTTGAAGAATCTTGATGAAAACGGTATTATCCGTATCGGCGCCGATGTACGCCCCGGCGATATCCTTGTCGGCAAAGTAACGCCGAAAGGGGAAACGGAACTGACTCCGGAAGAACGTCTTCTCCGTGCCATTTTCGGCGATAAGGAAAGAGAAGTCCGTGATACATCTCTCCGTGTGCCGCATGGAGAATTCGGGAAAGTGGTCGACGTCAAGGAATTTACCCGTGAAAACGGCGATGAACTGGCGCCGGGCGTAAATAAGCTCGTCCGCGTTTACGTTGCGCAGAAACGGAAACTCCGCGAAGGCGACAAAATGGCGGGGCGCCACGGTAACAAGTGCGTATGCTCCCGCATCCTGCCTGTTGAAGATATGCCCTTTACTCCGGACGGACGTCCTGTCGATTTGGTGCTGAACCCCCTTGGCGTTCCTTCGCGAATGAATATCGGGCAGATCCTGGAAATTCATTTGTCCTGGGCCTGCCATATGCTCGGCGAAGAAATCAAAGAAGCCAAGACAGATCCCGTAAAGGCGAAATCGCTTGAAAAGCGGCTCCGTGAAGCAGGCTATGATTTTGATACCTACGGCATGCCCGAATCGACAGAATCCGGTGTCCACATCGCGACCCCTGTATTTGACGGCTGCCGCGATGAAGACCTGGCTGCCACCCTTGCCGCCGCGGGACTTCCGGTCAATGCGAAATCCGATCTTTATGACGGACGTACCGGTGAGAAGCTCGACGGACAGGTGACGATCGGCTGGAAATACATGCTGAAACTCCATCATCTTGTTGATGATAAGATCCATGCCCGTTCTACCGGCCCGTACTCCCTTGTGACCCAGCAGCCGCTCGGCGGCAAGGCGCAGTTCGGCGGCCAGCGTTTCGGTGAAATGGAAGTCTGGGCACTGGAAGCATATGGCGCCGCGTACACCTTACAGGAAATCCTGACGGTAAAATCCGATGATGTCATCGGCCGTGTCAAAGCCTATGAAAAAATCGTCAAAGGCGAAAACATTCCGAGCCCCGGTGTTCCCGAATCCTTTAAGGTTCTTATGAAAGAACTCCAATCCATCGGGTTGGATGTCCGCGTCCTGAATGAAGACAAAGAGGAAGTTGTCATGAAAGAGCTGGACGAAAGCGATCTGGAACCATCCAATGGCGGCGAACGCTGGCATAAAGACGAAGTGAAAGCGGCCATGGAAGGTGAGGATTCCGTTTCCGCAGCCAGAAATGCCATGGAATCCAGCATGGCCGGAGAAGGGAAAGAAGTACCGGCAGATGATACGGCTTCTTTCAATGATACGCTGGAAGCGGAAGCGGCGGCTCCTGCAAATGAAGAAGCGGCTTTTACTGAAACTGATATAGAAACTGAAGCGGGTCTTGTCGATGACCCGGATGCCTGATTTCCGGAAAGGAGCACTGAGCAATTGTTAGACGTAAATGAATTTGACTCCATGAAAATCGGTATTGCGTCTCCGGAAACGATCAGATTATGGTCTCACGGAGAAGTAACGAAGCCGGAAACAATTAACTACCGTACACTGAAAGCAGAACCGGACGGTCTTTTCTGTGAAAAGATTTTCGGACCGACGAAAGATTGGGAATGTAAGTGCGGCAAGTATAAAAAAATGCGTTATAAGGGCACGGTCTGCGATAAGTGCGGCGTGGAAGTGACAAGCTCCAAAGTACGCCGTGAACGCATGGGTCATATTGATCTGGCCTGCCCGGTATCTCACATCTGGTATTTCAAGGGGACGCCGAGCCGTATCGGCCTCATTCTCGATGTGTCCCCCCGCCAGCTGGAAAGAGTCCTTTATTTTGCCGCCTACATCGTAATAGATAAAGGCGAAACAAAGCTTCTGGACAAGCAGGTTTTAAATGAACAGGAATACCAGCAGGCCGTCCAGGAATACGGCGCCGGTTCTTTTGAGGCGCAGATGGGGGCGGAAGCTATTCAGAAACTTCTCCGCCAGCTGGATTTGGAAGCCTTGGAAAAACAGCTCCGTGAAGATGTGGACAGCAGCAGCAACCAGCGCAAAGTCCGCAGTATCCGCCGGCTGGAAGAAGTGGAAGCTTTCCGCAAATCGGGCAATAAGCCGGAATGGATGATCCTCACTGTGCTGCCCGTTATACCGCCGGACCTTCGTCCGATGGTGCAGCTTGACGGCGGGCGTTTTGCTACGAGCGACCTGAACGATCTTTACCGCCGTGTCATCAACAGAAATAACCGTCTGAAAAGACTGATGGACATGGGTGCGCCTGAAATCATCGTCAGAAATGAAAAACGTATGCTGCAGGAAGCTGTCGATGCCCTCATAGATAACGGCCGCCGCGGCAGAGCGGTCAGCGGCCCGGGAAACCGGCCCCTGAAATCCCTTTCCGATATGCTAAAAGGCAAACAGGGCCGTTTCCGCCAGAACCTTTTGGGGAAACGTGTCGACTATTCCGGCCGTTCTGTTATCGTAGTCGGTCCTGAACTGAAAATGTACCAGTGCGGCCTGCCGAAAGAAATGGCAATCGAACTTTTCAAACCGTTCATCATGCATGAACTGATTGCCCGCGGTTTGGCGAGCAATCTGAAATCGGCACGGAAAAAAGTGGACAAGCTGTCCCCTGAAGTCTGGGACGTCCTTGGCGATGTTATTAAAGAACATCCCGTACTTCTGAACCGCGCTCCGACACTCCACCGCCTCGGCATCCAGGCGTTTGAACCGATTCTGTGGGAAGGCAGGGCGATCAAACTGCATCCCCTTGTCTGCCCGGGTTACAATGCGGACTTTGACGGCGATCAGATGGCGTGCCATCTGCCTCTGTCCGTGGAAGCGCAGGCGGAAGCGAGAACGCTCATGCTTTCCATCAACAATATCCTGTCTACGAAAGACGGCAAACCTGTCGCCATTCCTTCCCAGGATATGATTCTGGGATCATACTATCTGACCATTGTAAAAGAAAGCAAGGAAGAGGAAGACGCGCTTGACCCCTCGAAATTCCACGCCTTTACCAATTACGATGAAGTCATGCTGGCCTATGCACTGAACCAGGTACAGATCCATGATTTCATTAAAGTGGACATACCGGGGCACGGTCTTGTCATCACGACCCCGGGGCGCCTGATTTTCAACTATGCCATTCCCGAACCTCTCCGCTTCTTCTATAAACGTCCTGATGGAAAAGAAGGTCTCGGTATTACCATCGGCAAGAAGCAGATGGGCAAACTTGTCAATGACTGCTTCAAGAAGCTGGGTTTCAAAGAAACAGGAGATCTCCTGGACTCCATTAAATCACTCGGATTCCATTATGCCCTTGTTTCCGGCATTTCTATCGGCATTTATGACGTGGCCGTACCGGAAGCCAAAAATGATATTCTGTCCGCAAGTGAAGCGCAGATTGAAAAAATCAAGGAATATTTCCGCCGCGGCCTGATGACGGATGACGAAAGATACAGGAAAGTCGTTAAAATTTGGGAAAAAGCGACCAATGATGTCGGTGAAGCGATGAAAGCGTCCATGACGAAAATGAATCCGCTCACCATGATGGCCCAGTCCGGCGCCCGCGGTAACGATAACCAGATCCGCCAGCTGGCGGGGATGCGCGGCCTGATTGCCGATACATCCGGTAAAACGGTAGAATTGCCTGTTAAGGCAAACTTCCGTGAAGGGCTGACCGTCCTTGACTACTTTACGTCTTCCCACGGCGCCCGCAAGGGTCTTGCCGATACGGCTCTCCGTACAGCAGACTCCGGTTACCTCACACGCCGCCTTGTCGATGTTTCCCAGGATGTCATCATTCGGGAAGAAGACTGCGATGTGCAGACACTCAATTTCGATCGTGAATGGAATAAACTGGTTTCCAAGGCGGCTGTCCGCAGCCGTTACAATGTCCACCGCGCTGAATTGGACGGTTCCATTCTCGAAGAAGACGTCATGAACCGGCGCAGCGGGGAAATTCTCCTTGTGAAGGGGAAAACACTGGATGCGTCCGATGTGGCCCTTATGAATCGTTTCCTCGTTGATTCCGTTGTTGTTACCGTTCCCACAGCGGAAGGAGAAGCGGGCGAACCGAAAACCGTTACCTTCGGCGTGGAGGATGTCGCAGCGGAATACAAGAGTATCGTGAAACATCATGTGACAGTCCGCTTCTTTGAAAAGAAATTGGAAACGCCGGCTCTGAACCGCAAAGGAGAAGAAGTGCTGGCGCAGGGAACCGTCCTTACGGCGGAAGCGGCTGAAAAACTTTTGGCTGCGGATATTCCGGTGATTTCCGTACGCATGGAAGGCACGGAAGGCGTAGAAGTCCGCAAAATTACGGAAGCCGGGGGTCTCATCGAGTCTCTGGCTGACCGTATCGCCGGCCGTTGCCCGCTGGAAGATGTGGTGAATCCGGAAACGGGAGAAATCATTGCCGCGAAGAATGAAGAAATCACTGACGACCAGGCTGCTGAAATTGAAAAGCATTATGACCGTCTGAAAGTCCGTTCCATTCTGACCTGCCATTCCGAACACGGCGTATGCGCGAAGTGCTATGGCAGGAACCTGGCAACAGGCCGCCATGTGGAAATCGGCGAATCGGTAGGCATCATCGCCGCACAGTCCATCGGCGAACCGGGCACCCAGCTGACCATGCGTACGTTCCATACGGGCGGTGTCGCAACGGCAGAAGATATTACCCAGGGTCTGCCCCGTGTCGAAGAATTGTTTGAGGCGCGCAAGCCGAAAGGCAACGCGATTATCTCCAATATCGCCGGCAAAGTCACAATTGAAGACTCTCCGGAAAATGCGAATATCAAGATTGTTACCGTGACCAATGAAGAGACATCCGATACCTACAAGATTCCGTTCGGAAAGAGGATTTCCGTCAGTGAAGGCGATGAAATCGAAGCAGGTACTCGCCTCATCGAAGGGAATATCAATCCCCACGATATTCTCCGTGTCCTCGGCGTACAGGCGACTCAGAACTATATCGTCAAGGAAGTGCAGAAGGTTTACCGGTCCCAGGGTGTTGAAATCAATGACAAGCACATTGAAATCATCGTCCATCAGATGCTCCGCAAGATCAAAATCGATGACCCCGGAGATTCCGAATGGCTTCCGGGACAGACGGTGGACATCGTGGCTTACCGTGTCATGAACGAACATCTGGAAGATGAAGGAAAGAAACCGGCGGTGGGTGAGAACCTGCTTCTCGGTACGACGAAAGCCGCGCTGGCGACAGACTCCTTCCTCTCAGCGGCCTCTTTCCAGGAAACCACCAGAGTTCTTACGGAAGCGGCAATCAAAGGGAAAGTGGATCCGCTTCTTGGCCTCAAAGAAAACGTCATTATCGGCAAGCTGATTCCGGCAGGTACGGGGCTTGCCCGCTACCGCAGGCTCTCCGTACAGCATAACGCGGAACCCCGGACGGCAGAAGCCACTGATGGGCAAGCTGACGTGCAATAAGTATTTAAATAAAATATCCCGCTGTGTAATCCATGGCGGGATATTTTTTGTGGGAGACGGAAATGCCTGACTTGAGAAAATATCCCTGATTCCTTACAATGAAAAGATAAATGATATATTACAGGAGAATTCCATGTTCAAAAAAATCATGGCGGCTCTGTCCGCTTTCATTCTGGCAGGCTGTCTTTACGCGGAGGCGGAGGATCTCGTCATCGACGGACTGGGGAAACTGTCTTTCGGGGAAGACGTGCAGATTACCGATGGAGGGGGCAGCCGCGCGGAAACCATATTTAAGAAATCGGGACACCGGAAAGATTACGGGAAAACAGATTGGGCGGCAGTGATGTACTTCCTCACCACACCTCCGGGAATGGACATGTACCTCGACCGGGCGCCGTACCCTTACGACTCCCTTCATCTGTACCAGATCAGGAAATCCGATATCCGCGGCACCTATTCCGCTTCCGTCTCTGTTGTGAAAGGAACGGAAGAAGCCTTCTTCCATGGGAAACGGGAAAAGGCTGCCCGGTTTTGGGAGCGCGCATTTCATGAAGATGCGACACGGCCGCACTCCCTCTTCGGTCTGCCGAAAATCAGCATAGAAGAATATCAGCGGATGCTGAATGGCCGTTTGGATGAAATCAAAGGGCAGAAGCTGCAGGCGGAACTGGTTTCTTTTTCACCGTGGCATGCCTATAAAAATCATGACGGCACCTATCGCTGGACCCAGGAAGCGCGGGTGATTATTTCCGACGAAAGACACCTGTCCTATCCGATGTGGGTCTATACGAATCTGTACAGGCAGGGCGGCATGTATTATCTCATTATTGTACAGGGAAGCCATACGGCGGCGGAAAAAATCGGGAAAAATTTACTTTATGCCTTCTATGGACTGGAAAGGAGCGGCACATGAGTTGGAAGAAAACGGCGGCAGTCTTTATGACGGTTCTCTGTATTTCCGGCGGCGCGTCTGCTTATGACTTGCAGTCCATTGCGAAAGCACATCTGCCGCCTGCGTTTACCTATCAGGATATCCCTGAACAGCAGGAACTGAAGTTCCACAATTTCACCTATCCCTATCACATGGGGCAGCTTTCCGTCATGCTTCAAAAAAGCCGAAAATTCGCTTACGGTTACATTGTCACCGCCAAGCTGCCTCCTGCGGGAGCGGATACATTGAAACCGTTCTTCCGGGAATACCTGACGGTAAAAGAATGGAGAAGCCTTTCCCGCATGAACCGCGCCTTTCTGGATGAGGACTCGCCGCTGCGCAAAGGGGCGGAAGAGGTAATGAAGAACTGGGCAAAGAAAGTGGTGGGAGAATTAGGAGAAGGCGTGAAAATCACCCTGTCCGATTTCGAGCCGTATCGCAAACTTATAGCCGACGAAGCCTATCTCTATACAATGGGCGCGAAAATTACCTTTGATTCCGACGGACTCATCCTGCCCTTTTACGGCAGAGCGTATTTCTTCCGTGAAAATGACCATATAGATGTGATGATGCTCCTTACTCCCGATGAAGGAAAAGAACCCCTCGTTTACGCTATTGATGATCTGGCGAAAGCGGCGGCAAAGGAGACAGATATGCAGGAAGAAAAAGAAGATCTCTCCGTTATGTTGGCAAAAGGCGCAGCAGAAAATTAAAGCGGAGAGGGGCAGCAAAGAAAACATTTACAATGCCTTCCCTGTAAACTATAATTGGAAATAAGAAAAACATTTGAAATATTACTTTGGGAGAGCGATCATGCAGGGGAAAATTGCAACAGCCTTTATTTTTTTAACCATGATGACGGGAGCGGTATCAGCTGCTCCCGTTTTAGATTACACAGGAGCAGAGCGG